>WNFB01000812.1_pt1 | contig 26085 bp, 23 predicted proteins | sample 5400501 | NCBI WGS metagenome assembly WNFB01 (sample SAMN13153341, study PRJNA577476) | soil metagenome | isolation source: 200 cm saprolite under Douglas fir tree site 2 hole 1 | place: USA:California | collected 2015-04-18 | reverse complement strand
GGACTGTGTTGAAGAATGGATGGCGGGAAGGTAGTTCGGGGGGCGTGATGAGCGGAGCTATGCTGCCTAAACCATCAACGTTGAGTGCGCCCAGGCCGCCCGCTATCGAGCTTAGACACGACCCGCGTCGGCACCCTCACTGATCGCGAGCGGGACGTGCTCGTCCTAATGGCCCGAGGCCTCGACAATAGCCAGATCACAGCGGAGCTATTCGTCAGCGAGGCAACCGTCTGAACGCCGGTCGGCCATGTCCTATCGACCTCGACGCTCGCTCCCGTGTGCGGGCCGTAGTGGTTGTCTATGAGCCGGGCCTGGGCTGATCTGGACGCGCGCCGGGTCACAGCCGGGTCACGACTTCCCGGCACCGGGCGGCTCTACGAGGACGCATTAGGACACCAAACAAGCGGCATTTGAGTTCAGGAGGCTCCAAGCGGAGCCCGTGGGACATTCGAGGACACGCCACCAACACGGTTCGGGACCGTGAGGCCCCGGGTTCAAATCCCGGGCCCCCGACCAATACTTCCGAACGTGACGGCTCTAGTGTCAGGGTGCGGAAGCTGTTACCCCTACCCGGGTACTCGGTGAATAGCATCGTCGTATGAACGAAGCGGATCTGGCCCTTTTGCTTCGAGAACATGCGTCGAGACAATCGGTTGAAGGGCGGCAAAAGTCGATCAGGAGCATGCACACGGTGGCGTGCCCTGCCCTGATATGCTCCCGCGCCGGTGCTGGGCCTTCTCTTGATGCTGCTTCGCGTCCTTATTGATGGCTGTCGTTCCCGCCGAGACCTTGCGCTCGAGAATCTGGTCCTGCGACACCAACTCGAGGTGCTCCTTCGTCGCAAGCCGAAGCCGCGCCTGCGCAACCGGGACCGGATCCTTTGGGTCTGGATGCGGTCGCTCTGGCCAGACGGATGGTCTCATCAACTGAGGATCGTGCAACCGGAGACGGTGATCGGCTGGCATCGCAGGGGTTGGCGCCTGTATTGGACCTGGAGGTCGCGCACTCGACTTGGCCGACCACGCCTCAGCCTAGAAGTCCGGGAGCGGATTGCTCGAATGTCGCGGGACAACCCTCTGTGGGGCACTGAGCGCATCCGCGGAGAACTCCTCAAGCTCGAGATCGTGGTCAGCAATCGATCGATACGCCGCTATCGATGGCGGGGTCCGAAGCGCGAGAGAAGTCAGAGCTGGCGAACGTTCCTGCGCAACCAGATCATGGGCATCTGGGCGGCGGACCTGTTCGTGGTGCATACGGTCGGCTTCCAAACGTTGTACGTGTTCTTCTTTATCCGCCACCACCGCAGAGAGCTGATTCATTTCAACGTTACCTCCAGCCCAACAGCTGCGTGGATCTGGAAGCAGGTGATCGCAGCCTCTGCCTGGGGCTGCCAACCGCGACACCTGATCCACGACTGAGACAACGCCTACGGCGGTGACTTCGGCACCAAGCTCGCTGGCGTCGGCATCGCAGATGTCCGAACGCCCTACCGAGCGCCACAAGCGAACTCGGTCGCGGAACGAGTAGTGCGGACCTTTCGCCAAGAGTGCCTTGACCACATCATCGTGCTGAATGAGCGTCATCTGCTCGCGTTGCTCACCGAGTTCGTGCGCTACTACAACCACGATCGTCCCCACCGCACGCTTGAGTTGGGCACGCCGGTACCACGTCCGCCAATGTCGGGCGGCGTGGTCGTCAGTCGACCGATCCTAGGCGGACTTCATCACGTCTACGCAAGGGCGGCATGAGCTCGATCCACTTTTGCCGTCCCACAGCACCTGCTGGACCCGCTTGCGAGCCAGTTCGAAGGCGATGCGCCGCGCTCCCCAGTAGGCATGGGCTCGACGCATTTCGAGCACCATCACCTCCGCTTCAGCAGGCATCTGGTGCGGGCAGTGTGCTGGTCGGCATAGCCGGTTGCCGAGGCCCTCTAGGCCTTCGCTCTCGTAGCGCGCCAGCCAGCGGTGCATGGTCTGCCGACACACGCCCCACTCACTCGCCACCTCACCCACCGTCCGACCGCCGGCGATGACAGCCAGAACCGCTTTGTACCTTTGCTCAGTCACGCTCATCTCCCTCATGGGCGGGGAGTGTCGCGTAGGTACCGAAGTAGCTGTAGCAAACCAGCCGAAGGTCTGTCGCATGGGCGCCGAAGGCGTTTTGTCGCCTAGCAGCCGAACTTGCACAGCTGGGGTTACTTCGGGGTGCGCGGCTAACTGTTGAACCTCGCGTACACGGTTCCAGGGACGACATCCGATCGGTTCTCGCTGCAGTCATCCCGCGGCGCCTCGGCGATTGGGCTGACAAGAAAGCAGTTCCTCAAGGCGCACGCGGAAAAGTCCTCGCGGCTGACATCTCTTGCCCAGACACGGCTTGCTTTCATATATTTTGCAAAGTACAATTTATTCGTCGCCCGGAGCTGCCCAAGACGGAGGTCCAGTGGAGGGGTTCCCGAGCAAGGCAAAACGAATCGTGCTAAATCGTTTTGGTCAAGCCAGCGAGGTCGCCACTGTCGTGGCCTTCCTTCCGTCCGATGCCGTCAGCGGCATCACCAGTCCGAACACCCTTGTGGACAGACGACTGACCCTCGGCGCAGTCCTTCCTTCATCTATCCCCTCGGCGCTCCTGAGCTGGCCGCTGGAAATGGCCGCTGCCTTGAATCTCCGCCCGGCCACGTGAAACAGGGAGAGCAGAGGTGATCCGCCGGGCGGATGCTGTGGTTATCGGCGCTGGCGCGTTCGGGGCCAGCACCGCGTATCACCTCGCCAAGCTCGGCCGACGGGTGCTCGTTGTGGAAAAGCGGGACCCAGTCTCCCAGACCTCACTTCTCGGTGCTGCGCAGGCAATGCAGATCTGGGGAAACGAGACCCTCAGTCGAATAGCCATTCGAAGCATCGAGATGATCGAAAGCTTCACGAAGGACACCGGTCAACCATTGGCTGTCCACCAGACGGGGAGCATCCGCGTTGCTCAGGAGCCCGAGTATGTCGAAGCGCTGTTGGACGAGGTCAAGCGGGGCAAGAGCCTGGGAATCGAGGTCGACGTGATCTCACCTGCTGATGCGAAACGTCGGGCGCCATTTTTCGAGCCAGGTGATACTTCCGCACTTTGGTACGCCCCTAGGGATTTGTACGTCGAACCGGGTCAGCTTCCTAGGGCCTACCTCAGCGCCGCGCAGCGCCTGGGGGCCGTGGTGGAAGCGGGCACCACGGTGACTGCCATCACTGCGAACGGCGACTCGGTCGAAGGCGTTGTGACCGACAAAGGAGATGTGAGCACACCTGTGGTGGTCAACGCCGCTGGGGCGTGGGCGCGCATGGTCGGGGAGATGGCGGGGGTTTTTGTTCCGGTCGTCCCTACCCGTCACCAGCTCTATATCACGAGGCCCATCAGCGGGGTCGACTACTCGCAACCCACTGTCCGAGTACTCGATCGTCGCGTGTACGTACGGCCAGAATGGGGCGGGCTACTCGTTGGTCACTATGAACCGGACCCGTGGCAGGTGGACATGCACACGCTGCCAGCTGATTTCCAGGTTCGCGATCTCGAACTCAATTTCGAGCCTCTGCGACGCGCCACCCAAGACCTCGCGAGAGTGTTCCCCACTCTCCAGGCCAGTGACATCGCGGAGTTTCGAGGCGGTTTGCCGACAGTCACGCCTGACGGCCACTTCATCCTCGATGAGGCTCCTAACCTGCGCGGATTTTTTGTCGCCACAGGTTGTAACGTCGGTGGCTTCACGACCTCTCCTGCGATTGGGGAAGCGCTGGCGAGCAGGATCGCGACCGGCCAGTCGGTGCTGGATCTCACGCCCTTCAGCTTGACCCGCTTTACCGGCATCGATTCGGAGGCCAAGCTGCTCGAGGCTTGTCACTGGGCCTACACGCATAAGTACTCGACTCAGGAAGTCGCACGTGCGTGAGATGAGCGACTTGCTCAGTCGGCACCAGATCTGGTACGGGCGGGACGAGTCGCCGCACGAGCTCACATCGCTGCGGGCCGGCCCATTGACGGCACGTCTGGACGGCGGTGACCTTCGATACGTCCAGATCGGTGAGTTAGAGGTTGTGCGTCGTTTTTACGTGGCCGTTCGTGACCCCAACTGGAACACAATCCCGCCCCAGTTCTCCAACATCAAGTTGGAAGAAGGTGCTGGGAGCTTCGAGGTCTCGTTCAATGCGAATCATGCCGATCGGGAGATCCAATTCACCTGGCATGGCACGGTTAGCGGTTCTCAAGACGGGACGATCGTCTACACAATGGACGGTACCTGCGGCGGGAGCTTCCGGTACAACAAGATCGGGATCTGCATCCACCATCCATTCCGCGAGTCTGCTGGACGCAAGTACATAGGGCGGACGCTGGAGGGGCTTGTCGACGGCAGTCTTCCAGTGCTGATCGGACCACAGCGGCTAATTGACGGGATCGACATTCCCCTTTTTCCGGCCGTAACCAACCTCACGATTGGACTCGACGAGAGCTTCGGCGTCGAGTTCGCTTTTGAGGGTGACCTCTTCGAGATGGAGGATCACCGCAACTGGACTGACGCCTCATTCAAGACATACTCGACGCCGGAAGCCCTGGGTTTCCCTCACCAGGCAACTGCAGGGCAGCAGATCCAGCAAACGGTCACCATGAAACTCGCCGGACGACCACGCACAGTCCGGCCGCTGCCAACTGAGTTGTCGCTGTCGCTTGGGCGGCCAACTGGAGGCAGGCTCCCCTCCATCGGACTCGGAATGGCGAGTCACGGCGGCGAACTTAGTGCCCGGGAAACTGAAGTTGTCCGAGCTGTGCGGCCAACTCATGTTCGCGCTGATCTGGAACTTAGTGATCCCGGTTATCCATTGGAGCTTGCGCGAGCCATACGGTGTTGCCGGCAGCTTGGTTGCCCTCTCGAGATAGCAATCTTCGTCAGCGAGGATGCCGAGTCGGAGCTGACTCGATTGGCGGCATCCCTCGAGCAGGACGCTCCCGTAGTGCGTTTTGTCGTCTTCCATACGCGTGAGACGTCAACCGACACCCGATGGGTACGGATCGCTCGCCAGGTTCTAGCCGGCCTGCGCTCGGGCCCCACATTCGCTGGTGGCACGAATTACCACTTCGCCGATCTCAACCGCAGTCGACCGGACGTGGCAGGCCTGGACGAACTGGTTTATCCGATAACACCCCAGTTTCACGCTTCGGACGATCTCTCGCTAATCGAAAACCTCGCCGCCCAAGCGGAGACGGTGCAGACCGCACTCTCATTTGCAGATGGCCGGAGGCTGGTCATTGGTCCGGTCACCCTCAAGCCCAGATTTAACGCAGTCGCCACCGCCGCAGAATCCGACCCCGCTCCGGGTGAGTTGCCATCGAACGTTGACGCGCGCCAGATGTCGCTGTTTGGCGCGGCCTGGACGGTGGGCAGCGTCAAGTACCTGGCCGAGAGCGGAGCTAGTTCAGCGACCTACTACGAGACGACCGGATGGCGTGGGGTCATGGAGACCGAGGCGGGATCAACCGTTCCCCAGCGGTTTCCAGCCGCTCCGAGCCAAATATTTCCCCTCTACCACGTCCTTGCCGACTTAGGTGAATGGAAGCGGGGCCAGCTCGTGGCGTGTGAGTCCAACTCGCCGCTCCAAGTGAATGGGCTTGCGGTGAGACATAGAGATCGGTTGCACGTCCTTGTAGCCAACATGACTGCTGCCAGCCAGAAGCTAGAAATACACCAACTTGAGAGCCGAACGGTGGTGCTTAGAGAGCTCGACGACCGTCACGCCTGGGATGCGATGTTCCGGCCGGAGCAATTCCGCTTGTCTCGTCGCGAGGCGACTGTTCACGCGCACTCGCTGCAGGTGACACTCGCTCCGCATGCCGTCGTCCGGATCGATGCAGATCAGGGCTCCTGATCCGTGTCACCAGTTGTCAACTTCTTCCGACGACAACGTTTGGACGGCGCCGGCCTTCGACTCTTCTTCGCGGCGGACATTCACGGCAATGATGTCTGCTGGCGCAAGTTCCTTAACGCAGCTCACTTCTACGAAGTGCGTGCGCTGGTCATGGGAGGCGACCTTTGCGGCAAGGCGCTGGTTCCAGTCGTAGCCAACCATCAGGGCCACTCAGCCCACGTTGGTGGAGAGATCAGACGTGCGAACACACCTGAAGAGTTAGAGCAACTCGAACGCGCGATCAGGATGAACGGTTTCTATCCCTGGCGGGCCAGCCCAGAGATGGTCGAAGAGTTGCGCCAGCATGAGGAATTGCGGGCGCAGATCTTCGAGCGCGTCATCGTTGAGGACTTTAGGCGCTGGATTGGTCTGGCCGATGCGAAGCTCGCCTCGACCGAAGTTCGTGCCTATGTAATCCCAGGCAATGATGACCCCTGGTCCATCGATCAGCTACTTGAAGGAAGCCCCGCTGTCGTGCCATGTGACGGACGGATAACCCGAATCGGCACTCATGAGCTCCTTTCCTTCGCCTGGTCAAACCGTACGCCATGGAATTCTTACCGGGAACTCGACGAAGACGATCTCTATCGGCGGTTGCGGACTCTCAGCGATCGGCTGGAGACGCCTCAGACCGCCATATTCAACGTGCACGTGCCCCCGTTCGACAGTGGCCTCGACATGGCGCCCGAGCTTGATCAGACGTTAAGGCCGGTGCTGGGAGGAGGCCAGCCGCGAATGATTCCCGTCGGCAGCAAGGCGGTCCGGCAGATCATCGAAGAAGTTCAGCCCCTGCTCACGTTGCATGGCCACATCCACGAGTCGCAGGGGATCAAGCGGATCGGCCGGACCGTCGCTATCAACCCGGGCTCAGAGCACAACAGTGGGCGACTCCTGGGGTGCATCGTGGCGCTGGACAAGACGCAGGTTCGGATGCATCAACTTGTAGCTGGATGACGTAGTTAGGGAATAGGGAGGAGAAATAGCGATGGACGCAAACCCGCCGGTCCAACCAGGCAGAATGGTTGTCAAGGAAGTAGGAGGGGCAGGACTCTTTGCGAGGCAGTCCACAGGCCTCGTCCGGGAGGTTTCCCCCCTTTCGACGTATATCTTCAACGTGATCGCGGGAATCCCCACGATCGTACTTGCGATCTCGATCTTTTGGACGCTCGGGGCCTTCCCCGGGGCGAATCTGTACATCGCATATTGGCTCGCGTTTGTCGCCGCAGCCGTTATCGCATTGGGGATCGGGCTCGTATCCTCCACCATGCCACGAACCGGTGGTGACTACATTCTCGTTTCTCGAATCATCCATCCGGCAGTCGGGCTCATCTCTTCTTTCTGCGAGACCGCTGGTGTTGTCTTGTCGATCGCGTTCTGGGGCTTGGGCGCTGCCACTGTTGCCACCGGACCGGCCCTGATCAGCATTGGCCTAATCGCCAACTCCCCAACACTCATCAGCTGGGGCAACACAGTCGAGTCAAGCCACTGGTGGCAATTCGCGATTGGAATCGCCGTCTTCTTGCTGTCTGCCTTTGTTGTGTCCGGAGGATGGCGACGGTATCTGCGCTTCCAGAACGGGGCCTTTCTTCTAGTCGGGATTGGCCTTCTCCTGACCGCGATAACGCTGATCGTTGCAGGAGGAGACAGTTTCATCAGTCACTTCAACACCATCTCTCGACCAATCACGCAACAGCCGGACACCTACCATAACTTGATAGCGGCAGCACAAAAGGGCGGCATCGACACCCACCCGGGGTTCAGCCTGGACAACACTTGGCCCGCGGTCGGCGCCGTGATGGGATTCCTAGTCTACAACTGGTTTTCCATCTTCATCGCCGGAGAAGTTCGGCGCGCCAATACCTGGCAGATTCCCCTCATGATGGTTGCCAGTGCCCTTACGATCACTGTCATCCTTACTGTTTTCACCTGGATCTTCTTCAACGCATTTGGTGGCGATTTCTTTACCGCTGCCAATGCGCTCAGCGGATCAAGCGACTACCCGTTCGCTGCGCCTCCCTATTACGTCTTCCTAACCTCCATCGCAAGCGGAAGCATTGTGTTGGCCCTCCTCCTTTGGATCGCATTTGCCATCTCCTTTCCGATGATTACTTACAACAACTTCATGCAGCCCGTGCGGACATTGTTCGCCTATGCGTTTGATGGCATCCTGCCGATGCGAGTCTCCTACGTCTCCAAACGACATGCACCGACGGTTGCTCTCGCCGTGGTGTTTATCCTCAATGCTGCGGTATTGGCGTGGGCGATTTTCGGCGGGTCGGGCTTCTTTACCGTTTTTGCAGTCGCAATTCTGTTCAGCATCGTGCCCATCACCTTGCTAGGAGTGGTGGCAGTTGTGCTGCCATATCGCCGGCCAGACGCCTGGCGAGCCTCAGCAACCACGCGAAAAGTTGCTGGGATCCCGCTGCTGTCGATTGCCGGCGCAGGAACGGTCATCGCGAGCGCCTTCGATTGGTTCTTCTTCCTGCACTATCCCGGTCTGGGGGTCACGAATCGCGGCGCCTTCCTGATCAGTTTCGCTGTCTTGGCCACCCTTGCGGTCGCGTTCTATTTTGGAGCCCGATTTGTCCGAGCCCGACAGGGAATGGATCTCACCCGCACGTACGCCGAAATTCCTCCCGAGTGATGATGTAGGTAGCCAGGGTGATAGCCTGCGTTCAAACCGAAGATTGAGGCTCAATACACGGCCGGAAGGTGAGCATCGCTGGCTGGCAAGGTCGGGCTGACACTCCCCTCTGATGCGGGGGACCTCGGGCCGCCGACGGACGGCCCGACCCTTGCCAATCCTGTCGCTGAGGGCCAGCGGCTCATATCGGCCGCCGAGGCAGAGCGGCTGCTGCTGCGGTTGTTGGGCGGGGTAGCTGTCCGCTCGCGGTGTCCCAGGGCAGGTGATGCTCCACTGGCGCGCGAATATCGCGACCTCGATTTCGTGGTTGCCCGACGCCAGGCTCGCGTTCTGACGACGTTCCTCAACCATCACGGATATGGTGCCGACGAGCGTTTCAATTCGCTTCACGGTGAGAGTCGGCTACTCTTTGAGGATCGGACCCGCGGGAGGCGGCTTGACATCTTCTTGGGCACGTTCGCGATGTGCCACAGCCTCAATCTGGAGCCGAGACTTGGGCTTCACGAGTCCACGCTGAGTCCGGCGGATCTTCTTCTAACCAAGCTTCAGATTGTTGAACTCAACCGTAAAGACGTCCAGGATGCGCTGGCGCTGTTGCTCGATTTCTCCCCCATCCTGGGATCGAAAAAGCCGGGAGAGGAGCTCGACGTTCGCGTTGTCACAGATCTATGCGGCCGAGATTGGGGTTGGTACACAACGCTGAATGACAATTTGGACCAGCTTGTTGTACGGGCGGCAGATTTCCTCTCCCGGGACGAGTCTGTTCTTATCAGCCAACGCGCCAGAGTCATCAAGGATGCAATTGACCGCGCCCCAAAGTCGGTCAGGTGGCGACTTCGCGCAAAGCTGGGTCGCAAATTACCATGGTATGAACTGCCCGAAGAGGTGGACAGATGACGGTCCGCGCATCGCTTGAAGCTGTGAAAGAGCGTGTCGGCCGCGAGTCGGACGACGGATCCCATATCGGCATGAGTCGGGCGGAATTCCACGAGATGCTGCCACAACGGATAGCCGACCACATTCGAGAAGCAATTACCCGTTTGCAGGAAGGCTTTCAGCCGGGTGATCGACTGCTTGCGGCGCGCATCGCGGCTGAGGTCGGCGTTAGCATCACGCCCGTTCGTGAAGCTCTTAAGATCCTGGTCGCTGAGGGCGTCCTTGAGTCAATGCCGAGACGAGGTGTAAGAGTGATCAGGATGTCCGTAGATGACATCCGCGACCTATCGCAAGTGCGTGCGAGCTTGGAGATGGCGGCCATACGGCTGCGCGGCCGACTCAGTAAATCCGAAGTTGCAGCAATGATGGACCACCTAGCCCAGTGCGAGATTGCAATCGACAAGGAGGATATGGCCGGCTACCGGGCAGGGGACTCCAGGTTTCACAACGCGCTCGTCGGCGCAAGCAGAAGTCCCAGGTTGATCGCCCTCTATGACCTTCTCGGTAAACAAGCACGCGTTCTGGAACTGTATTACCCAGACCAATGGGACTCGATGCGGGAGTCGCTCGAGGAACATCGCGCCTTGGCGCGGCAGTTAGGCAAGGGGCCGGTCGACCGCTCGCAGCGCGCCATCTGGCAGCACTGGGAACACGGCACCGAACGGTTCGTGCGCATGCTCAGCGACATCGGACGACCGCCACATGTCGCCATCACCGCGATCTCAGACGAGCCGATCGTTTTGTCCAAGTCAGCGACCTGACGCGACTGCGCTCTGCCCTCCGACAGCCAAGAAGCTATCGATAAGCGATTGTTCTGCCTATCCGGTTAGCTCAGCTGCGAACTCGCGCGGTGGCTGGAGTGTCATGCGCCCCAAGCCGCCGGCAGGCCGACCTATTTTCTGAATCCCACACGCACTGCAACAACCGTTTGGTAGCGAAGACTCCGTCCCCTAATAGCACTTTGAGCACTTTTGGCAACAAATGAATTCAGTGCCACTAATCGAAATACAGCAGGGCTTAAAAGGAGAAGGCGCCGCTCAGCTGGTCAGCGGCGCCTGGTCGTGGACAACCACGACCCCGCGCTCTGCGAGCTGCCGGAAGAACGGCTCTGGTGCGAAGGCGGCCTCGGGCCCCATGACGCCGGCTCGCGCGACCTCACCGCGGGCCAGTGCCTGCAAACCGATTGAGGCAGGGATGCCGGTCATTCGCGCCGTGCCCGCCTGCCCCCAGTCGGTTGGATGGGCCGAACGATACCCGATGGTTTTCTCTTTCCGGTCATGCCGACCGGCGACATCGACGCGGAGGAAGAATGCGACCGGGCTATCCAGCGCTGGCGGCCGGTGCAACAGGTGCGCGCGCAGAAACGCCCGCGGGCTCAGCGCCGTGCCATCGAATGGGAAGGGTTCTTCGGCTGTAAGGCCGTAGTCGAGGAAGACCCGCATGGCTTTCATGATTTCGGGATGCCAGCTGCCGCGGACTGAGACGTGTTTGGGGGGGCGGACGAGGAACCGCGGCAGCGTGTGAGTTTCTGAGTGGGGCATAAAGTAGGTTTCCAAAGCGCCCATCGGCGGCAGGAAGTCCAGCACCCGCGCACCCGCAAACGGCGGAACCGAAACGAATCGGCCGTTCTCGTAGTAGAAGCGCTCGGTCGTCGGACTGAATTCTTCGAGGATCGTGTCCAGCAATCCAGGCGACGCGGCGAGCGGCCGGAGGCTGCCGAAGGCGATCTCGACCCGATCGACTGAATCCAGCTCCGCCGCGGCCGCCTGCGCCATGAGGTTGGTGACGCCTGGGGTAGCCCCACAGCCCAGCACGATCGGCACCTCGGTCCGCTCCGCCTCTGGACCGAGCTCCAGCTGACGGGGCGTATTGAACAGGCCGCCGAGGTCGATGTAGGGCCGGCGGCAGCGGATGGCGCTTCGGACCAGCTCAAGGCCATGGTGATAAGTGGTGCAGTTCGCGACCACGTCGGTCTGCGCCATCAGCGACTCGACCTCCTCGAGCTGGGTGACATCGATGCCGACAGCGCTTAGGCGGCGGTCGTTCAGCTCGTCGACCAGGCGCTCGGCCGTGGCGACATCCCGGTCGCCAATCAGGATCTCCTCGAAGTCGCTAGTGCGGGCGAGATCTCGGGTGACCTCGCGTCCCATCGCGCCGGCTCCACCCAGGACGAGGGCTCGCTCGCCCATCAGTACGACGGAGGGGTCATAACCCAGAGGACTTCTGTCCTCCCCGGGCCTGGATTCCGGTTCTTGTGGGGGATCCGGCTCTCGAATGTGAGCGCATCCCCGGCCTTCAGCCGCGTGTGCTCATTGCCCACCCAGAAGTCGAGCTTGCCGCGGATCACAACCACGCACTCCTCGTCGGATTCGTGGGCGTATGGCTCGTCGCCTGACCCGCCGCCCGGCTCGATCACCAACCAGATAACCTGCAGCTTGCCGTTGAGGGTTGGAGTGAGCAGCGAATCGCGCCATCGCCGCTTCGGATGGACGAGCACGGCGCGGGCCTCCTTGCGGACGAGCCCGCCGTTAGGGGAGCCGCCCGCAAAGAACGTCGCCACCGACGTGCTGAGAGCCTCCGCGATCTTTCTGAGCGACGCCACCGAGGGCGAGGTCAGATCGCGTTCAACTTGGGACAAGAAGCTCTGGGAGAGGCCGGTGGCCTGCGCCAACTGCTTGAGCGATTGCCCGCGCTTGTCACGCATCGTGCGGATCCGCTCGCCGAGAGAGTTGTTCATGCTGCCCTCTGTTCCGCTGCCGATCGCGCCGCGGCCAGGAGCAGGCCGGACTCACCACCGCCCCGGCCATGCCGGCGGACGATGAGCGACGCGGTGAAGATGCACGTCAGCGTGACGACCAGCATCACCGTCGCGACTGCGTTGACGACAGGCGAGATGCCGAATCGCAGCATCGAGAAGATCCTGAGCGGCAGCGTCGTCGAGCTCGCACCCGACACGAAGAAGGTGAGCACGAAGTCGTCAAACGAGAACGTGAACGCGAGTAGGCCACCGGCCAGGATGGCGGGGTACAGGAGCGGGATCGTGATGCGGCGCAGCGCCTCCAGCGGCGTCGCACCGAGGTCCGCCGCTGCTTCGTCCAGCGTGCGGTCCATCCCAACGAGCCGAGCTCTGACGATGAGGGCCACGATGCTGGTGTTGTAGACGACGTGGGTGATCACGATCGTCGGAATGCCAAGATCGACGTTGATGGTCACGAAGAAGAGCAGCGACGCGATCGCGATCACGATCTCCGGCGTGACGATGGTTCCGTAGACCAGCACTTCGAAGGCAGTCCGCGTCCGGCGCCCCACACGCTGCATGCCAATCGCGGCCAGCGTGCCGAACACCGTCGCGAGCACCGCATTGACGAGAGCGACTGTGAGGCTGACGCGCAGCGCGTCGAGGATCGCCGGGTCGGTCCACGCGGTCCCGTACCACTTGAACGAGAACCCTGTCCAAACCTCGACCAGGCGCGAGGCGTTGAACGAGAAGAAGACGACGAGCGCGATGGGCAGGAACAGGAAGGCGTATATGAGCGCAGCCCACGTCCTCAGTGCAGGCTCGAAGAGCGCCGCGATCCGGTCCGGCCCAGCCTTGATGCGGCTTGCAACCAGCGGACGGGCGATGGTGGCCATCGGCTACAGGCTCATTCCGGCCGTGGCTCCGCGTCGAGCCAGGCGCATGTAGATCGAGATGAGCACCAGCAAGAGGACGATCACGGCCATCCCAAGGGCCGAGCCGAAGGCCCAGTCGTGCGCGCTCACGAACTCATCGCCGATGAGGTTGCCGATCATGTAGCTCTTGGCGCCGCCGAGGATCGCCGGGATCACGTACTCACCCGTGAGCGGTATGAACACCAGCAGGCAGCCGGTCAGGATTCCCGGCATCGTCAGCGGCACCGTGATGCGCCAGAACGCTTGGATCTTGCCGGCGCCGAGGTCTTTCGCCGCTTCCAGCAAACGCTTGTCGAGCCGCTCGAGCGAGACGTAGAGCGGGAATACCATGAGCGGCAGGTAGTTGTAGGCGATGCCCATCAGCACGGCCTTGTATGTGTACAGAAAGCCCAGGTCCCCATGCAGCAGGCTCGCCTGCCGCAGCACGTGCGCCAGCGGACCGTTGTCGCTCAGCAGGATCAGCCACGCGTAGGTCCGGGTGAGGAAGCTCGTCCAGAACGGGACGATCAGCATCACCAGGAACAGGTTCTTCCAGCGACCGGCTCGTGTGGCCAGGAAGTACGCGAGTGGAAAACCCATCAGCAGGCAGATGACGGTGCCCGAGGCCGCCATGCCCATCGTGTTCAGGAAGATGCGCAGGTAGATCGGGCTATGGAGCAGCTGCGGGTAGTTGGCCAGGTTGAAGCGGTACTCGATCCCGCCGTAGTCCGCTGAGGTCAGGAAGCTGAAGACGAGAATGAAGCCGAGCGGCACGACGAAGAAAGCCGCGTACCAGGAAGCCGCCGGCGCCAGCAGGACGCTGCCGGCACCGGCGTTTACGCGTGCCAGTCGGCGGACCAACTGCCTAGGCCGCCTTGAACTCCGCGAAGATCTGGTCGCGCGCCCGCTGCCCGCCGGGCGTCGCCTTGCGCGTCTCCAGGGGTGTCAGCTCCGAAGCGGGCGGATAGATGATGGGATCGCTCTTGAACGCGTCCGGGATGTTGGCCAGCGCGTCGCTCTCGGCCTGCGCGTAGTACGTGAACTGGATCTCCTGGGCCTCGATCGTCGGGTCGAGCAGGAAATTGACGAAGGCGTGCGCAGCGACCGGGTGCGGTGCGCTTTTCAGGATCGCCCAGGTGTCGACCCAGAGCTCGGAACCCTCGGTTGGGACGATGTACTTGACGGGTGGCGCCGGCGTCTGCCCCGTCAGCGCCTCGAAGTCGCCGTTCCAGCCCATCGACACCCACATGTTTGCGTTCGTCAGGTCGGCCTTGTAGTCGGTCGAGGTGATCTTGCCGACGTTCGGCTTGAACTTGAGCAGCAGATCGCGGGCCTTCGACAGCTCGGAGTCCTTGTCGGAGTTGTAGGAGTATCCGTGGTACTTGAGGGCCATGCCCACGGTCTCGGTGGCACCGTCCAGGACGCTGACCTTGCCCTTGAACTCCGAAGCCCGGTCGAAGAAATCCTTCCAACTCTTCATCGGCGTGGAGATCTTGTCCGTGCGATAGCCGAAGCCGGTGGTGCCCCAGTCCTTGGGCACGCTGTGCTTGCTGCCCGGGTCGTAGCCGGGGTTGCGGAAGATCGCGTCGACGTGGCTGAAGTTGGACAGCTGTCGGAAGTCAAGGGGGAGCAGCAGTCCCTTCTGGATCATGATCTCGATCATGTAGCCGGTCGGGACGACGATGTCATACCCTTTCGCCCCGGCCTCGATCTTCGCCAGCATGTCCTCGTTGCTGGCGTACGTCGCGGTGTCGACGCTCAGGCTTGGATACTTGGCCTTGAACTGCTTGAGCGTGTCCGGGCTCAGATACCCGTCCCAGTTGTAGATGCTGAGCCCCGACTCCATCGGGCCGACGGGTGGGAGCGAGGCGCTCGAGCTGGTGGGGGCGCTCGAGGCGCCGCAGGCGGCGAGGACCAGGCCACCTGTCGCCATGGCCGAGAAAGCAAGGAACTCGCGGCGGCTGAGGTCGCGGGCGGTTAGTCGATTCATGCGTATGTTCTCCTCATCTAGGTGGCTGTCGAACGAGGCAGTACGAGGCTGACGTCGGGAGCCCAGGCCACGTAGACGAAAGACCCGGGCGACGCGGCCGGCCCGCTGCCGTTGACACGAAGGTTCTGGCGCCTGACCACGACCTCCGGGCCCTCGTCCAGGCGGACGAGGTACTCGGTCTGCTCGCCGAGGAACACGCCGGTCAACACCTGGCCCCGCCAGCAGTTCAGCGCGGCGGTCGGAGGTCGCGCGGACATCTCGATCTTTTCCGGGCGCACGGCGACCGTGACCGCGCTGCCCTGCGTCGGGGCGCCTTGGCTTTCGCACCAGACCGTCAGCGCTTCGCGGGTCTTCACCAGCACGCGGTTGTCCTTCAGCTCGACCACCTCCCCGTCAAGAAAATTGGTCAGTCCGATGAAGTCGGCCACGAAGCGCGTGGCCGGGTGCTCGTAGATCTCGCGCGGCGAACCCTCCTGCAGCATGCGCCCGTCATGCATCACAGCGATGCGATCGGACATCGTCAGAGCCTCTTCCTGGTCGTGGGTCACATACACGAACGTTATCCCGACCTGCTGCTGGAGCTCCTTGAGCTCAACCTGCATTTCCTTGCGCAGCTTCAGGTCCAGTGCTCCCAGGGGTTCGTCGAGCAACAGAACGGTGGGGCGGTTCACCAGCGCCCGCGCCAGGGCGACGCGCTGCTGCTGGCCACCGCTCAGCTCCGCGGGCCGCCTCTGCTCGAGACGGCCCAGGCGCACCATCTCGAGCGCCTCGGCGACCCGCCCGCCGATCTGCTCGGTGGGGACCTTTCGCTGCTGCAGGCCGAACGCCACGTTTTCGGCGACCGTCATGTGCGGGAAGAGGGCGTAGTGCTGAAAGACGGTGTTCACATCCCGCCGGTAGGGCGGGCTCGCGGCCACGTCTCGACCGCCGATGAGCACCTGGCCCTCGTCAGGACGTTCGAACCCGGCTATCAGGCGGAGCGTCGTCGTTTTGCCGCATCCACTGGGCCCGAGCAGGGAGTAGAACTGGCCATGGCCGACGCGCAGGTCGAGCCGCTCGACCGCCTGGGCGCGACCGTACCGTTTCGAGACGCTCCGGAGCTCGACGTCGTATTCGGGCGAGGCCAATGGGCTCCCTCGGCGGGACTTAAGTCTGACTGTACGAACCCTAAATACTGCTTAAGCGCCCCCCTTGTCAATGATGCGTTCCACCGGTCGCCTGGTGATCGGTTGCGGCGGAGATCAAGGTTCCGGCCTAACGGGTCGGGAAGCGGCGCACCTCCTTGCGCGATCAGTAATGTTCGGAGTTGACCCGCCTTTCGTGGGCGGTCATCGATGAGGCCAGACATGTTTTGATGACCGACCTTGACGTGGTCGGTTGACAGCCAATGACAGCCAAGTCACGCCACGCAGGCACGCGCCAGGGCGAAACCTGGTTGGTTGATGTGCCCGACGCATCAATCGCCTCCCGCGGTTTTCTGAAACGGCGGCGGTCCATCGACACTGGTGGGAGCTGGCGACGTCATCCGAGATCAAGTGCGGCGTCGTTCGTGGGCACCGCAACCTTCCAGCCTGCTCGGCTTGGCAGGGCATGGGTGGGCCGACGTTGTATCACAGCCCCCCAACGGCTAGCGGTCTGTCCAGAAGACCTCCTCGCACTTGACGAATGACTCCAGGAACAACCTGTCGATCGGAGAATCCAATTCCGAGCGATTGGCGTCGAGTGCACGCAGTTTGAGAGTGGACTCGGTAGCCGTCAGCCGGATTCGGATGGGCGGCGGCCAGGGGACGCCTATGGGGTAGGTTGTGTGCCCGATAGTGCGGGAATCGAAGGGCAGGTCAGGCGTCGGCCCGATCGGCCACGGCCACCCGGGTCCGCTGTGGACGACGAAGGTTAGGAGATCTCCCGTGAAGCCGATGGCCGCGATCGCGTCTCGGACCAAGTCGTAGGTAGCGTGATGGTCTGGATGCTGGTCGGCCGGGTCGGTTACAAGCACTTGAGTCGGCTGCGACTCTTTGAGGATTTCCTGGACGTCTTCTAGAGCGGCCATTCGCGTGTAGGCAGCCGGCTGACCGTGCGCGAGGGTGTGATAGTCGAGCTCGACCGGACCATATGTCATCGTTCGGCCGGTGGTCGGCGACTGAACCGGACCATCTCTGTTATCCGCATACACTCCGGCTAAGACACCGTCCGGGTAGCCGAGAAAGACCAGGTTTGAGGCGCTTACACCGAGGACGTGATCCGCGGCGACAGCCTCGCGCTGGCGAGCGGCCGCCAGCTTGACGTAGTCGCTATTACGGAGCGCGGGAATCGGCTTGTGCTGCAGCGCGGACGCTGCCTTGGGATAGCCGTCGCCGTTGGTGACAAACACTATGAGGGCACGCCTCCCAGACTGAACAGCCCGCTGGAGCAAGCCCCCGGCACCGATGACTTCATCGTCGGGGTGCGGCGCGAAGACCAACACGTCGACCGGATCGAGTCGAAGCTGGGGGTGGCCATTAGCAGCCAGTTGGCGGCCAGAGCCACAAGCCGTGCCCAGCGCCAAGCTGAATGCGACCGCCGCCGAGAGCGGCAATAGGGCGTGGCGGCGGTTGCGGTGACGCCAGATCATAGCCCTTCTGACGATTGTGGACTCGCTTTCCACAGGGCGCACGCGCTCTCAAGCCATTTGGCCTGCCATGGCCACTTGTGCTGGCGATAATGCAGCCCTGTCGCGAACTCGTGATGCCATCCCCCTTAGCCTGGTCATTGGAGGTGTCTGCATGTCGTTTAGGTGGCGCAGTTGGACCGGAGTCGCGACCGTTCTCTTTCTTCTCTACGGCGCAGCGAACCTGCTCGCTGCGATCATCGTGCCGACGACCCTAATCACAGGCGGCGCTGGTGCCTTGGGAGGCGGTGGCGTCGTGTTCAGCGGCGACGCCGACACCTATCTTCTGGCTAGCTCTCTCGGTACGCTTCGGAGTTCGAACCCGAGGCTCGACACGCTGCTCGTGAGCTCGATGGTGGGGATGTGCGGCCAAATGATCGCCCTGGCGGCCCTGTTCCTCGCGATGACTTGGTTCGCATTTCGCCGCGGTCAGCGGTGGGCCTTGTGGGCGCTCCTCGTGGGCGCGCTGATTGGCTGGCCACATCTGATCGCAATCATGGCCATGTACTCCCAACAGGGCGCGCCCTTCGCCTCTGGTGCCTCGGCGCTCGTCCCGTTCCTGCTCGTTCCACTGTTAGCGTTTGCGGCCGGCGCGGTCGGCCAGCGGCGCGCACAGCCGGCCTGAGTTAATGCAGGACTTAAGAAGTAATTCCCGTCTACGGCGTCGAAATGCCGTTAAGGCGCCTCCATCAGACTCAGGGCAGTTCATCGCCCATCTTCAGGCTGCGGTTGGGGAGCCTTCGCGTAGTCCGGCTCGGCCGTGCAGCCAGCGAAGCGGGCGCGGTGCCCACCAGTTCCACCGGCCGAGCAGCGCCATTAGTGACGGCACGAGGAACGCCCTGACCACCGTCGCGTCAATCAGTACCCCCGCCGCGATGCCGATTCCCAGTTCCTTGATGAAGATGATCTGCGACGTCGCGAACGCGCCGATCGCCACGCAGAACAGCAGTGCCGCCGCCGTAATGATTCGCCCGGTGCGCTGAAGGCCAGTCGCCACCGCCTCACTGTTCGGTACGCCGGCATCGTGCGCTTCTTTAATACGCGTAAGCAGGAAGACGCCGTAGTCGGTCGACAAGCCGAACACGATCGCGAACAGCAGCACGGGCTGCGTCGATTCGAGCGCTCCCTGGCTCGTGTACTGGAGCAGGTTCTCGAACCGTCCATCTTGAAACACCAGCACGAGCACACCGAAGGCTGCGCTCAGCGTCAGCAGATTCATTACTACCGCCTTGACCGGAAGCACGACCGATCCTGTCATCAGGAAGAGCAGCACGAGTGTGGCGCCGGCGACCAAAGCGACAGCCAGTAGCAGGCGTGATGCCAGGGACGCTTGCAGATCGACGAACGTTGCCGCCGGTCCGCTCACAAGGACCGTGAACGGCGCCGACTTGGCCCGGATGTCGCGAACAGCCGTCTGCGCGGCGGTGTCGAAATTGCCGCCTGCCGCCTGAACCTGGATTCGCCACGTGTCGGCGCCAACCAGCTGCGGCTGGGCCACATGGGTCACGTTGGCAACCGAACTCAGGCTGTTCGCGAATGCCAGCACCTGTGCCGCGTCGGACGGCGCAGCCTCGACTACGACAAAGATCGGCGAGCCTGTCGGAACGCCGTAGTCGCGTGTCATCGTGTCGCTCACCAGTCGCGCGTCGCTGCTCACCGGCAGGTCCGTCTGGTCGACAGAGTTGAACCGGATGCCCGTGAACGGCAGGCCCAGCGCGATCAGAAGCGCCGCGCTCAGCGCCGCGAGCGCAACCGGCCGCCGCATCACGAAATGGGAGAACCGGTACCAGAAGCCCGAGTTCCCTGCCGGCGTCGTCACAGCTTGCTGCCACCGGCGCGGCGCCAGCCAGTTCACGCGCCGACCCAGCAGTCGCAGCACAGCGGGAAGGACCGTCAACGCGACCGTGCACGCCGCCAGCGCGACGATGATCCCCGCCACGCCCATCGACCACAGGAAGTTGAGCTTGAAGACGGTGAGCGACCCCGCGGCTGCGGCGATAGTCAGCGAGCTGAACAGCACCGTGCGGCCTGCAGTCCGCAGCGTCGTTCGAATGGCGACGTCGGGCCTCGCGCCGCCAGCCATCTCCTCACGGAACCGCGATACCATGAATAAGGAGTAGTCGATGGCCAGCCCGAGGCCCATGCCGGTCGCCAGGTTCAGCGCGAAGATCGAGACCGGGTGCAGTTCCGCCACTCCGCGCAGGAACAGGAACGACCCGATAATCACCACACCGCCCACCAGCGGCGGGAGGAGCGCCGCGATCAGGCCGCGGAAGACCCACAGCGAGAGCAAGAACAAAATCGGGAACGCCAGCAGCTCGGCGTGAGCCAGGTCGCCGGTGATGAGCGTATTTAGCTGGTGGTTGACCGCGGCAAACCCCCCGAGCTTCACGTTGGAATCGCCCTTCAGAGCGTCCTCCAGGCGGGTGGCGCCGTTCACTGCCTCCTGGTCGCTGACCTGCCTCCAGTACCCGACCACAATCGTGCTGCTGCCGTCGCGCGCGACCATCGACGGATCGTGGGTCTGGTAGTAGGTCACGACCTGGGCGATGTCCGGGTCGGCGCCGATGATGCGGGCCACGTTCGTTACCTCGGTCATCGCCGCCTCGGAGCTCGCTCCCTCGGGCGTCTTGACCAGCGCGATGATGCCGCCGTCGGCGCGTAGCCCGCTCGCGCTTTGCTGCCGGTCGACCGCCTGGGACGACTGCGAGCTCGGATCCTGGAAGCCTCCCACCTGAAGCGACTTCGACACCGGCCCGCCGAACACACCGGCCACCGCCACGAACGCGATCGCCACGACGACGACTACCCACGGCACCCTGTTGATTACATGCGCTAGTCGTTCGAACATTACTTCTTGGCCTCCTTCCCAGCCTCCAGGTCTTTCGCCAGCCGCCCATACCAGTCAGCGCACCACTCGTGGAGCGCGATGCCGAACTTCATCACCTCGTACTTCATGCGATGCGGCTGCGCCCGGGCCATCGGCTCGTGCTCGCGCAGCGCCTCCGCCACGTGCTGGTGCCGGCGGCGCATCGCCTCGAGATGGCGCGCCGTCTCCTTGCGCGACATCGCGTCGGCGAAGAAGAGCTTGAGCAGCATCTCGTCGCGGATCTCCAGGTTCTCGATCGCGGGGTCGGCCACCCACGCGTGAAGCGTCTGCCGGCCTTTCGCGGTCAGGTGGTAGAGGGTTCGCTGCCGGGTGCCGCGCGAGGCGTCCTCGGCCTTGATCAGCCCCGCCTCGGACAGGCGTTTCAGCTCGGGATAGATCTGCCCGTAGCTGGTCGCCCAGAAGTGGCGCGTGGAGATGTCCGCGAGCTGCTTGATGTCATAGCCCGAGTGCGGGCCCAGGCCCAGGATGCCCATAACGACGTAGGCTGTCGGGCCCAACTCCATATCGCCGCTAGATATATCATGCGGATGTATCGGTCGTCAATATCGAGAGGGATGGAAAAAGGAACAGCCGAACACACTCACGGCGATTGACCCGCTTTCGTGGACGGGTCATCGCTTAGAGGATCGTGGTTGAGTGCCCTGACTTGGTTCGCTGACAGCCAAGAAGACAGCCAAGTCGGCGGATGACTGCGGACAAACGTGGACGATCCTGGAATCCGAATGTCCGCGACCGAACTGCAGTGCATCGTGATGGACGCTAGTGGACGCCAGCCCCGCGGTCTTCAAAATTGTGTGCGGGTGTACAGCGACGTCCAGCCAAGTTCGCTTTCGTCCGCTGGTGTTCGCTCTCGCCGACTTTGACAGCCATTGACAGCCAAGCCCGGTCGTCGGATCGGCTACCTAATCTTCTGCCAGGGCGGTCCCACGTCCGCGCTCGCCGTGCCCCGCTGACAGTTTTCTGAATCGTTTGCGGGCCCCAACCAGGAGATCGGTGATGCTTCTGATAACCCTCCGACCGCTACAGCATCTCCACGGTCTGGCAAACCGTTGCATCAATCGGGAACGCCAGTCGTCGACGGTGAAAGCGTCTCATCATTGGAGTGTGGTCGTAGACTCGCCATTCACCGAATTCGTGCGGACGCCACTGGGCAGTAGCCTCGTGGTCGGGGCAGCGGTCGTCGCAGTCTTGGGGACGATTTTCTGGGCGCGCCAGCGAGGTCACTCTGAGCGCTGGAACGTGGTAGCCGGCGGAAGCGTGGGCGCCAGCGAGGTCGCTCTGCTTAATCTTGTACTGGGCACTGCAGGGATCTGGCGCTCCACCGACTACTCATTGCCAGCCCTCGTTCTTGGGTCCGACGTCCTGCTGGTCGCGGTGCTCCTCGCATGGGTGGTTGCGTTCTACCGATTGGTGTGGCGGTGGCTTCCAGCACGGATCATCGCGGCACCGCTACTACTCGCCATCGCCCTGCTTACCATCGCCGGCGACGAGTCGGCGCTGGCGCGGCACTACATTGCCTTCGGTGACGGGTACACCGCGTGGATGGATGGTCTGGTTGCCGTGACGATTTTTGTCGTCCCGGTACTCGCGTACGAGCTGATTCGCCGTCTGAGAGCCTCGCCAGTTAGTTGACCCTAGCGCCGCACCCAACAAGACAATGCTGGCGGCCACCACCGACCACAGATAAAAGGGGAAGTGAGGTAGGAGCCAGAGCGCGGTTCAGCAGAACTGAGGCGGATGTGAGGCAGCCTGCAGCGATCGGGAGCGCCGCGACGCCGAGGTGCCACCTCCACACGGTGATCGTGTAGACGGGCGTGACGGCCAGCATGGTGATGAACATCAGGAACGTGGACGTGCCGAACACGTCAGCAACCGACGCGGAGATGTTGGCGACCACGCCGGGCCGCCCTAGGAACCTTGACACAACCTCTGGAACCATCAGCACGAATGGGATCAGCAGCAGCCCACGAAAAAACCACAAGGCTGTTGTCTTGTAGGTTCCTCGTTGGTCGCGCTCCTCGCGCTGCGCCGACGTGGTGTAAGCGTTCGCCTGATTGCCGATCATGCAACGCCTCCAGGGACCGGACTATGTCTTTGCCTGCGGGACGTGGAGCTCTGGACCCCAGGCACCATCCTCTGCGCAAAACGGACTTGGAATGCCGTGCGAGTTGTACACCGCGGGTCTTGGAGCCGATTCCCAGGTTCACGCGCGATACTCGGTCAGGTGAGCGTTCTGGACGCGATCCTTTCAGCGACGATCTCGCGGCGGCGCTTGATGCTGGCCGTCCTCGGCGCGGCCGGTTCGGCGATCGTGGCCGCTTGCGCGGGAAGTACGCGGACCGGCTCCGCGCCAACCGCTTCCACCTCCGCGACAGCCTCGGCATCCGGAGTGCCGGTCGCGACGCCGACGTGCATCGTCACACCAGCGGAAACCGAAGGACCGTACTTCGTCGACGACCGGCTCAATCGCGCGGACATCAGGGTCGATCCTTTCGACGGGTCGGTGCGGCCGGGGGTGTCCCTGAGCCTGACCTTCAACGTGGCGAAGGTCGGGACGACTTGCACGGCCCTTGAGGGCGCGCAGGTCGACGTGTGGCACTGCGATGCGCTCGGCGTCTACTCGGACGTCAGCGCTGAGAGTACCGTCGGGAAGCGATACCTGCGCGGATACCAGGTCACCGATTCGACCGGGACAGTGACATTCTCGACCATCTACCCAGGTTGGTACCAAGGCCGCGCGGTACACATCCACTTCAAGGTGCGCACGTTCTCGGGCGCCCAGAAGACGTTCGAGTTCACCTCCCAGATCTTCTTTGACGACGCAATCTCCGACGAGGTGTTCCAGCAGTCGCCCTACAGCTCGCGCGGTGCCCGTGACACGCGCAACGCCGTCGACATGGTCTACACATCGAACAACAACAGTGGCGCGATGCTGCTTGCGAACGTGACCAGGTCCGATGTCGGCTACCGGGCGTCCTTCGGGATCGGCCTCAGGCTCGCCTGACGAGGTTGGGGCCGCTTGCGTGCTTATAGGTCCGCCTCCGCGCCCGGCTTTCGGGCCGCCCAACAGCAATCACCGCCAGGACTGACCGTGACCCAGTCCAACCATTTCTGGCATAGCTCCTCGCGGGACGTGTCTTCCGGGTGGCTCATGCGCCGATCATATTGACCGTCGCGCTCGTGTCAGGGCCCGATACGAGCCTCTCTGAGTGACTCCACCTTTGGCCGCCATCACGGGTCATAAGGAGTCGGAGCGACTGGGCAGTGAGTCATGATTGACGACTACCAGTCGGAGCTTCGTTGTCCCGGCATCGAGTCCAGCCCGCCTTGCATAAGCCCGAAGGCGCCGGAGTCTCTTCGATCAACATCACGCCCTCGTAACTTATTGGCCTCGATTGCAAGGCGCCAATGACGCAGCGCGTGATGCAGGGGATTTGGTTGGAAGCTGTCGATAAGCTGTCAAAACGCGCGCAAATCTGGCGTGGTCCCCCCACAGACATCGATTCACAGCCAATTGCGCGACGGTGGGGCTCGAGAGGACATTTGTGGTGCTCGCGCAGGGAGTCGAACCCTGAACCTTTGGATTAAGAGGCTGCGGGCATGCAGTTTCAGCGAGTGTCACGGAGTGTCAGAGAGTGTCTGCGTGAAGGTGTCAATGAGGGTGTCATGGTTCAAGAGATGGAGGCGCTCTGGCTGGACCGCTGACTGAAAGATCAGCCGAACTCGGCGGAGTAAGGCTTGCCTTCAGTGTTTCGGCTGGCGGAAACGCATCCCTTGTCCTTCTCCATGGAGGGTCCGGCACGCGCGTCGGTGCCAGCCTGATTGATCACATCGATCGCCGCTGGAAATGCTGGGCCCCGGATCTGCGCGGACACGGTGAGTCATCGCACACGCCAGGTCACTACGCACTAGACGAGGTCGCCTCTGACATCGCCCTCTTAATCAAGAACGTCATCAAGGCACCAGCCGCGGTGTACGGCCACTCCTTCGGAGGGCATGTTGGTCTTGCGCTCGCTGCCGGCTGGCCTGACCTGATCCGAGCGCTAATCCTCGGCGATACGCCGCTCTCTTTGAAAACGCTAGCGCCGCACATCGAGCAAAACCGGGCCATGACATCGGCCTGGCTGGAGCTTGCCGCTTCGAGGGCAAGCTCCGCAGAGATTGCGCGACGGCTCCGTGAGATACCGGAGATCGTGAGCGTTGTGGAAATCGCCTCGCCATGGTTTGAGTCGATGGCGACGAGTCTTGGCCAACACGACCCCGACTTCCTGGACTCGGTATTGGAGAGGCTCGACGAGTCGCACCGGCTGCTCAAGGGAGCCGCTGTCCTGAAACGAATTAGATGCCCCGTCCTGTTGATCCGAGCGGATCCGGCGCGGGGCGGCGTTGTCGCCGAATCAAATCTCGGATTGGCTGCCGAGTTTCTCTCTGACTGCGAGGTCGTCAATCTGGTCGGCGTCGGTCATGGTCTCGAGGATCATGTAAGGCTCGCCAGCACGATCAATCGCTTCCTGGCTGGTCTTGTCGACGCATGAAGAGCCGACACATGATGGTGCTCGCCGCAGGGAGTCGAACCCTGAACCTTGGGTTCCTATAGCAGCGGTAACCCGCTATGCGGCGTGACACGTCGACCCAGACTGCTCGAGTCGCCGGACCGCGTGTTGGCAGTCAGCCTCGAAGGCGCGGAAGTACCGGTTCCGGAGGAACTGATCCGGACCGTGTTCCAGGGGTGCGGGCGTAACCCCACTGAGTAGTCATTACTAGCTCGGGGTACTACATGGGTGCGGGCCACGGATTGCGAGCAGCCATCGTTCCTTTGTGTCGGGGGGAGGCCAGAAGGAAGAGATCATGAAGCCCTGGGAACACTTCACCAGCCGTCGTTCCTTCCTGTTTACGGGGCTGGCGGTCGGAGCGGGAGCCGTGGGCGCCGGCCTATTTGAAAATGAGGTATCCGCCTTCGCCGACGCGAACAGTAGCGGTCTCACACCGGGAGACGCGGCCATTCTAAGGTTCCTAGCTGCGGCCGAAATCCTCGAAACCGATCTCTGGCAGCAATACAACGAACTCGGTGGTATTCAAGACAATGAAGTGCTTGGGGGGAGTGGAAGTGCACCCTTCACCGCTGCGCTGCAGGTGCTGGATTCGGACATGGACCAGTACATCCACGACAATACCGAGGACGAGTTCACCCACTTTACGTTCATCAACGCGTACCTAGCTTCAAAGGGCAAGGAAACAGTCAACCTAGATCGGTTTCGCACGTTGCCGAGCAGTAAGGCGACAGGCGCCCAGCAAATCGGACGGCTCACCAACCTCATGCAGCTCACGGTGGACACCAGTTGGTGGACGCGGTACCGCAGCCGCACGAAGAATCCCGACTTCGGTGACACTTTCGCT
>WNFB01001834.1_pt1 | contig 26109 bp, 42 predicted proteins | sample 5400501 | NCBI WGS metagenome assembly WNFB01 (sample SAMN13153341, study PRJNA577476) | soil metagenome | isolation source: 200 cm saprolite under Douglas fir tree site 2 hole 1 | place: USA:California | collected 2015-04-18 | reverse complement strand
ACCGGCCGCAGTTTTATGTGCGCACGACGGATGTGACGGGAGCGATCAAGCTGCCGGAGGGGGTGGAGATGGTGATCCCTGGGGACAACATCGAGATGACGGTGGAGTTAATCCAGCCGGTGGCCATGGAAGAGGGGGTCAAGTTTGCCATCCGGGAGGGTGGGCGCACCGTGGGTGCGGGCATCTGCACCAAGATCGAAAACTAAGGTTCGCAATTGTGGGGGCTGTACCCGATGGTTACAGCCTCTACACATAGGAGATAGAAATGGCCGCAGGAACGAAACAGCGCATCCGCATCCGCCTGAAGGCATACGATCACCGTATTCTCGATCAGTCGGCAATGCAGATAGTAGATACAGCGCAACAGACAGGTGCGCGTGTCTCAGGCCCGGTGCCTCTGCCCACAGAGATCGATAAGTATACTGTGATACGCTCACCTTTTATCGATAAAGACTCTCGTGAACAGTTTGAGATACGTACCCATAAACGCCTGATCGATATTATTGATCCGACGAACAAAACGGTTGAAGCCCTGACACGTTTGAATCTGCCCGCAGGCGTGGACATCGAAATCAAACTGTAGGGACCAGATTTATCGCGTCCCCGTTGCAAAGTCAACATTGGGAAAGGGGTGCAGGGGAATCCCCTGCCCGCACCATAGTGGGAACGGAGGTTGATACCTCCTTTGTCAACATTGGGAAAGGGGTGCAGGGGAATCCCCTGCCGGGGTCCAGGGGTGTCCCCTGGTTTCCCCCTTTTCCCTAAAAGGTTGGTTGAAGATGCACCAGGATATAGGGTACGGCGATAAAGCAGATCCACAGTTGGGAAAAGAGGATTTAAGATATGCTAAATGCATTATTGGGCAGGAAGGTCGGCATGACCCAGGTCTTTGGGCCGAATGGCGCAGTCATTCCGGTTACGGTGATAGAGGCTGGCCCCTGCATCGTGACGCAGATCAAGACGGTCGCCAATGACGGCTACGAAGCTGTCCAAATTGGTTTTGAGCAAGCGACACTCAAGAATAAAACTCGTCCTGAATTGGGACATCTTGGACATAGCCTTCCGCTGTTGAAGGCACAGCGCAAACGTTTGCAAACATACCAACAAGAGCAACGTGCGAAGTCCAGGGAGGGGAGTACTGCTTCAGAAGAAGGAAAAACCGGATCAGCTTCAGAAGCAGGAACTGGGAAAAAAGACAAACAGATTGAGAAATTACTCAAAGTGCAGGACAAGCGTCAGCGCCGTCCTGGACCAGAGCTAGGTCCTTTCAAGGTGTTACGCGAAGTACCACTACAAGAGGGTGTGGCCTCGGAGAAAATTGAACTGGGCAAGCAATTTGATGCAGGCCTGTTTACGGCTGGTGAGACTGTTGATATCGTGGGAACCTCCAAGGGTAAAGGCTTCCAGGGCGGAGTCAAACGCCACGGATTCAGTGGCGGACCCAAGACGCATGGCCAGTCAGACCGCACCCGCGCACCTGGTTCGATTGGCTCCGGTACGACACCTGGTCGCGTCTTAAAGGGAACACGCATGGCCGGTCATATGGGTAATGTGCGTGTAACGGCAATGAAATTGCAAGTGATTCAAGCTGATCCTGAGCGCAATCTGCTGCTGGTGAAGGGTTCGGTACCCGGTGCCAATGGCAGCCTGCTCACGATTAAGAAGCATGTGATGAGGTAACCGAAATGCCCTCGACTACAGTGTATAACATGGCCGGAGAGGCCGTAAAAAAGCTCGAACTGAGCGAGCTGGTGTTCGGAGTCACCCCCAACATGGCGGTTCTCCACCAGGTTGTCACCGCACAACTGGTGAATCGCCGTCAAGGCAATGCTTCGACTAAAACTCGTGCTGAAGTATCGGGCGGTAACAAAAAGCCATATAAGCAGAAGGGCACGGGCCGTGCTCGACAGGGGAGTACCCGCTCACCACAGTTCCGCCATGGCGGTATCGTATTTGGCCCAAAGCCGCATCCCTACCACCATGATGTGCCGCGTAAGATGCGCCGCCTGGCCATTCGCTCGGCATTATCTGATAAGGTTGCCAACGAGAAGTTGATTGTAGTGAGCGACCTGGCTCTAGAGGCTCCTCGTACCAAAGACATGGTGGCGATCCTGGGCAAATTGCCCCTGGATGGCAAGCGAGTTCTGATGATGTTGCCGCAGCGCGACGAAAACATCGTGCTTTCACTGCGCAACATCCCTTCTGCCAAGGTACAGCATGTCTCCGCGATTAACGTCGTGGAACTGCTGAAACATGATTGTTTGATTATGCCTTTGAAAACCGTGCGCTGGATTGAACTGGTGTTCGGTGAGGGCATGAGTGCTGAAGAAGCGAGTTCCAGGATCGCCGAAGACGAGCAGGACGCTGATCAAGCCGTGCTGGCAACGCCGCATGAAGCAGCAGACAGCTCTGAAGTCGACGACGATGAGCAAGACGCTGAGGATACGGAATCCGCAACGGATAGCGAATAATCCAGGCGAGGAGGATAAAGACTGTGGAGATCACAGAAGTACTGCGCCACGGTGTCACCACTGAAAAATCAGTGAAACTGCAAGAGCAGAACAAATACACCTTCAAGGTGGCGTTAGAGGCAAACAAAATTGATGTACGCCGTGCCGTTGAGACAATGTTCAACGTCAAGGTCGTCTCGGTCAATATTATGCGAATGCCTGGCAAGGTAAAAATGTTCCGGCGTAAAGGTGCCGCTCCTCGACCTCAAGAGGCCCGTGAGTGGAAGAAGGCGATTGTCACCCTTCGTGAAGGGTACACAATCGACGCATTAAAGGCGTAAGGTGTTGAGAGATGCCAATTAGACAGTACCGACCGACATCTCCTGGGCGTCGCGGCATGTCAGTTTCGACATTCGAGGAGATCACAAAGAGCAAGCCAGAGAAATCTCTGACCGTCAAGTTGCAGAAACACGCTGGGCGCAATAACCAGGGTAAGATTACCGTCCGCCATCGCGGCGGTGGTGCCAAGCGTGCCTACCGCATTATTGACTTTAAGCGCAATAAGTTGAGCGTTCCCGCCAGGGTCGCGGCCATTGAATACGATCCAAATCGTTCGGCTCGTATCGCGTTGTTGCATTACCTGGACGGCGAGAAACGCTACATCATTGCCCCGCTGGGGTTAAAAGTCGGTGATCGCGTGTCGGCAGGACCAGAGGCTGATATTAAGCCAGGAAATGCTCTGCCACTCAAGAACATTCCCATGGGTACCACCATCCATTGTATTGAGTTAGAGCGGGGACGTGGTGCGCAGATGGTGCGGGGTGCCGGTACAGGCGCACAACTGATGGCAAAAGAGGGCGACTACGCCCTGCTGCGTTTGCCTTCCGGCGAGCAACGCCGTGTCCATATTCTCTGTATGGCGACCATCGGACAGGTGGGCAACATCGACCACGAGAACCGCAACATCGGGAAAGCCGGACGTTCCAGGCATATGGGCCGCCGTCCTACCGTTCGTGGCTCCGCCATGAACCCACGCGACCATCCACATGGCGGCGGTGAGGGCCGGGCACCGATTGGTGGACAGCCACAGACACCCTGGGGCAAGCCTGCTCTGGGTTTCAAAACTCGTAGGAATAAGAGAACCGATCATCTCATCGTTCGGCGTCGCAATGCTGGTAGGAGGAAGAAGTAAATGTCGCGCTCCAGAAAAAAAGGGCCCTACATTCATGAATCGCTCAGAAAAAAAGTCCTGAGCATGAAGCGCAGTGGCGACCGCCGTGTCATCAAAACCTGGTCGCGCGCTTCAATGATCTTCCCTGAAATGGTGGCAATGACCATTGGCGTCCATAACGGGAAGACCCATGTGCCTATCTACATCACGGAGAATATGGTAGGCCATAAGTTAGGTGAGTTCGCCCCCACACGGCACTTCCGTGGTCATGCGGGTGGCAAGAGTGAAAAGACCACTTCGGTGCGCTAGGGGGACAAGATGCAAGTCAGGGCTATTGCAAAAAATATTGGCATACCGCCGCGCAAAATGCGTCTCGTCACCAACGCGGTGAAGGGTAAGTCTGTTGGTGAAGCTTTAGCAATTCTTCAATTCCTGCCCAACGCAGGCGCAGTGCCGGTCAGCAAAGTGGTGTCGTCTGCGGCAGCGAACGCGGAGAATAACTATAACCTTGATCCAGATGAACTGTATATTCTGAATATTGTGACGGACGATTCATTTCGGATCAAACGTGTGAAAGCCCGTTCTCGTGGGCAGGCTGCTCGCATTCTGCGACGCTTCTGCCATGTCACGGTCATAGTTTCAGATGATCCGGCAGACACCCGGTAACTGAAAGTCATTAAAAAGGAGGACACTTTTGGGACATAAAGTGCATCCCGTAGGTTTCAGGCTCGGCGTCGTCAAAGGATGGCAATCCCGCTGGTATGCTGAGCGTGATTACAGAGAGATTTTTGCCGAAGACGTTGAGATTCGCAAGGCCATCAACAAAGAGCTTTTCAATGCCTCGGTCTCAAAAATTGAGATCGAACGCGCTGCTGCTAACCAGGTCTCGGTGACCATTCATACCGCTAAACCCGGTATCGTGATTGGGAAGAGCGGTGAAAAGGTCGATAGACTGCGTGCGTTGCTTGAGGCGAAAACCAAGAAGCGCGTGCGCTTGAATATCTTAGAGATTCGCCAACCCGAACTGGATGCCTACCTGGTTGGACGCAGCATTGCTGAACAGTTGGAGAAGCGTGTCTCGTTCCGCCGTGCCATGAAACAGGCGGTACAGAAGTCGATGCGTTCAAACGCAAAAGGCGTCAAGGTCATTATTGGCGGACGCCTGGGTGGAGCGGAAATCGCTCGCTCCGAGAAAGAGGTAGAGGGAAAGATTCCCCTGCATACCTTGCGTGCGGATATTGACTACGGATTGGCAGAGGCACATACAACCTTCGGTGTAATCGGCATCAAGGTGTGGATTTATAAGGGCGATATACTTCCCAGTAAACGCCGCGAAGCAGCCGAGTTGCAGCAGGAGGCCGCTGCACAGCCTACCTTTACTCCACGCGAACGTGAGGGTGGGGATCGCCGTGGCGGTGATCGTCGCCGTAGTGAAGGTGGACCGCGCAGTGATCGTGGCGGGGAGAGAGGCCAGCGTGCGCCAGGCGTACAGGGAGACCGGCAACATAGTGGAGACCGCGGCCCCCGTCAAACAGGGGATCGGCCACCGCGTCAGCCGGGCCAACAGGGCGATCGGCCACCACGTCCGCAAGGTGAGAGAAGTCAGCGCGCGCCGGGAGTACCGGGAGAGCGACCTCAGGGACAGGGTGGAGAGCGACCACCGCGTCAGCCGCGCCCGCAGGGTGATCGGCCACCACGCCGGTCAAGCCCGCAGGGTGATCGACCGCCTCGCGCACAGGGAGAGCAACCAGCGCGACCTGAGCAAGCCACGCAGCCACCAGAGGCTCAACAGGCTCCAGAGGTTGTTCAGCCGGCTCCTGAAGTCACAACGCCACCTGAAGCGCAGTCGCCAACACCAGAGACTGGTGCGACTCAGAGCGAATAGAGGAGATTCTAAGCCATGTTATTGGCACCGTCACGTTCAAAGTACCGCAGACAACATCGCGGTCGTATGAAAGGTTCTGCCCAGCGTGGCAGCACTCTCGCCTTTGGTGAGTTTGGCCTGCAGGCTATGGAACCATGCTGGATGGAGGCCCGTCAAATCGAGGCAGCACGTATCGCGCTTACCCGCTTTATGAAGCGAGGTGGTAAAGTGTGGATCCGTGTCTTTCCAGATAAGCCCATCAGTGCCAAACCTGCCGAAACCCGTATGGGTAGCGGTAAGGGTGCTGTCGATCACTGGGTAGCAGTTGTTAAGCCGGGCCGTATTATCTTCGAGATTGGCGGCGTCAGTGAAGAGGTCGCCAAAGAAGCTGTACGCCTGGCAAGTCATAAGCTGCCGATTGCAAGCCGCTTTATTACACGAGGGGAGGCGGACAGTGTCGAAGCTTAACGAACGCCGAAAGCAGGTCGCTGGATACACTACCGGCGAGGCCATCCGTGAAATCAAGGAACTGCGCTTAAAGCTGTTCAACCTCCGCTTGCAGCAGCAGCGCGGCGAAGTGAAGAACAACCGCGTCTTTGCGCAGACCCGCAAGGATATTGCACGCTTGCAGCACCGCCTGACACAGTTGGAGGGTGAAGAATGACACAGCAAAGTGAAACCTCCACGCACAGCACGACCAGGAAAATCGGTCGTCGCCAACAAAAAGTTGGGCGCGTGGTAAGCAATAAAATGGATAAAACCATAGTCGTTGTCGTAGAAACATTAAAGAAGCATCGTATCTATAAACGAACTTATAAGCAGACAAACCGCTTCCAGGCCCATGATGAACACAATGTTTGCCAGATTGGTGACATCGTACGCATTGAGGAAAGCCGCCCACTGAGTAAGATGAAACGCTGGCGTCTGGTAGAGATCGTCAAGCAAGGCAGTGGCATTGTGCCTGTAGAAGAAGTATTGGCTGATGTCGATCCTGACCTGTTATCTACGAAGTCCGGTGAGCCCGGTGAGCCCGACGAGTCGGAAGAGTAAGGAGAGATTGGGATGATTCAGCCGCAAACACGCTTGAAAGTTGCCGATAATACTGGCGCAAAAGAGATCATGTGCATTGGCGTACTCAGTGGTTCCGCCAAACGCTATGCAGGGATCGGCGACATTATCAAAGCCTCTGTAAAACAGGCTGCCCCGAACGGCCAGGTCAAAAAGGGTGAGGTCGTCAATGCGGTGATTGTGCGTGTCGCCAAAGAATATGCGCGACCCGATGGCTCGCATATCCGTTTTGATGAGAACGCAGCCGTGATTATTGCCGCAGGGAATAACCCACGGGGCACACGTATCTTTGGCCCGGTGGCCCGCGAACTGCGCGAACGAAACTTTATGAAGATCATTTCGCTTGCGCCTGAAGTGCTCTAACGAGGAAGTGTCCTGGAAAGACACTCTCCAACGTCGCTTGCGCGACCAGCCTTCGGCCCAGGAGAGTGAGAGGAAGTAGATGGCAACACAACAAAAAGAGAAAAAGAAGCCTCTCCACCTCGCCAAGATGAATATCAAGAAGGGTGACACCGTCTTGATAATCACAGGTAAGGATAGAGGCAAGCAAGGAACGGTTTCGCGGGCTATGCCACAGGACAATAAGGTCATCATTGAAGGCCTCAATGTTGTCAAGAAGCATGTGCGCCCGCAAGGCCAGACCCGTCAAGGAGGCGTGATCGAAAAGGCAATGCCGATCCACGTCTCAAACACGATGCTGATTTGCACAGAGTGTGGTCAACCTACGCGAGTGGGGCATGATCGCCGCCCTATGGGTGCCGATCAAAAAATGCGACCGGTGCGCGTCTGCAAGAAGTGTCAAAAGGTCATTGAAGACCGGATGAGGAGTAGTTAAACAGTATGGCATCAAGGTTGAAAGAAAAATATCAACAAGAGGTTGTACCTGCCCTGCAGAAGGACTTTAACTACAAAAATCCCATGCAGGTCCCAGGCGTCCATAAAGTGGTCGTCAATATCGGAATGGGTGAGGTCATCCAGAATGCCAAAGCCATGGATGCTGCTGTCGCAGACCTGGCCGCCATCACCGGCCAACGACCAGTGATTACCCGCGCCAAACGTTCAGTTGCCGCGTTCAAACTGCGTGAAGGTATGCAGATCGGCTGCATGGTGACACTGCGCGGTGACCACATGTACCAGTTCCTCGACAAGCTTCTGAATGTAGCCTTGCCTCGCCTGCGCGACTTCCAGGGGGTCTCCCCTGAAGCATTCGATGGACGCGGCAACTACACGCTGGGTTTGCGCGAACAATTGGTCTTCCCTGAGATCGACTATGATAAAGTCGATAAGGTGCGCGGTATGGAAGTGAGTATTGTGACAACAGCTCGCACCGACGAAGAAGGGCGACGGCTGCTCAAATTGATGGGCATGCCCTTTAAGAAATAACGCTGGAGGGCGAAATGGCAAAAACCTCAATGATTGTGAAGTCGAAGCGCAAACCCCGCTTCAAGGTGCAACAGCATAACCGCTGTAATATCTGTGGGCGGCCTCGTGCTTACATGCGCAAATTCGGTCTGTGCCGCATCTGCTTCCGCGAACGTGCGTTGCGCGGCGAGCTACCCGGTGTGACCAAGTCGAGCTGGTAGTCGCGAATATGTGAAAGGGCGTAAGGACGAAAACGTACAGCATGATCAATTATTGCGCGAACCCGCGTTTTCTGTCTTGCGAAATTATGGAGGATTTCCATGAATATGACTGACCCCGTTGCGGATATGCTTACGCGCATCCGTAATGCGGCCGCAGCACGGCATACTCGCGTACTGATTCCGGCCTCGAAAATGAAGCTGGCGATTGCGCGTGTGCTGAAAGAAGAAGGCTATATTAAGGATATCGAAATCCTGAAGGACAATCCACAAGGCACAATCCGTGTGACCCTGCGCTACGTGGATAAGAAACCCGTGTTGACGCAGTTGAAGCGCGTCAGCAAACCAGGACTTCGTGTCTATACAAAACAGGCTAACATCCCTCGTGTCCGTGGTGGACTGGGTGTGGCCATTCTTTCGACCCCCAGGGGGCTGATGACTGGCCATCGTGCCTATCAGCAGGGTCTGGGCGGCGAAGTCATCTGCTACGTTTGGTAGAAAGGCAGGTTTAGCATGTCTCGTATTGGGCGAGCTCCAATTCCGGTGCCGCCAAAGGTGCAGGTGAACTGGAACGATGGCAACCTCGTGACGGTCAAAGGACCAAGGGGCGAGTTATCGTATCAGATTGATCCTGAACTGACTCTTAAGCTCGAGGACGGGGTAATAACCGTTTCCCGCCCATCGGATAGCAAAGAGCACAAGGCGAAGCATGGTCTCTATCGCACTCTCGTCAATAATATGGTTGTCGGGGTGACGAATGGGTATACGAAACAATTGGAAATTCATGGCGTCGGCTATCGTGCCGCGAAGATGGGTGAGAGCCTGGTTATTCAAGTAGGCTATTCTCATCCCGTTGAGGTTCAGCCGCCTGGCGGAATTTCCTTTACCATTGACGGTGTTGATCCGGCCACCAAGGCTACGAAGATCAGTGTAGCCGGTATCGATAAGCAACTGGTTGGCGAGGTTGCGGCCAATATCCGCCGTATACGCAAGCCGGAGCCATATAAAGGCAAGGGTATTCGTTACGCCGGTGAGGCGATCCGTCGCAAAGCTGGTAAAGCCGGTAAAGTCGGTGGCAAGAAGAAATAAACGCGAGTTCGGGAGTATAGGCAAGAGTATAGTAGTGGCTGCGCAGCCGCATTCGGGGAATGGTGAAGGCAGCCTCAGCCATGCTCAACCGGCAAGAAGAAATAAACGCGAGTTCGGGAGTAGGTAAGAGAGACGTAGTGCCGACCACGTATCTCAGAGAAAACTCTCTCATCGCGCAAATACTGAAAGAACACGGAAGATGATTAAACGATTCAACGCAAATAAGGCGCGGCTGCGGCGGCACCAGCGAATGCGACGCCATTTGGAAGGCTCGAAGGGGCGTCCAAGGCTCAACGTGTACCGCAGTGGAAAGCATATCTACGCGCAAATTATTGATGATACGACCGGCATAACACTGGCCGCGGCTTCATCGATAGATGAAAGCCTGCGTGATTTTAAGCCAGGTGTACCTATCCAGGAAAAAGTGGGGGATCTCCTCCATACAGCGGTTGATAATGCCGCTGAAGGGGTCGAGATGGCTGCTGAGGCACTTCCTATCAAGGGTAAGGGAGCCAGAACCGAGAAGCCGGTACAGAAGGCTCCAGCCAAAGGGGGGCAGCCTCAGAAGGGCGCACCTGCTGCTAAAGGTGGCAAACCAGGTACTCAGATCAAAATCCTGCTGCCCGCCGCACAAAAAGGTGAGAAAAAGACGCCGGTCGAGGCGCTTGCCCTTATCTCACATAATCGAAAAGTCGCCACCGCTCGCGAGGTTGGTAAGCTTGTTGCCCAGCGGGCGAAAGAAAAGGGCGTCACTCGTGTTGTCTTTGACCGTGGAGGCTACGCCTATCATGGACGAGTGGCCTCACTTGCAGAAGGTGCTCGTGAAGTAGGCCTGGAGTTCTAAGGAAAGTAGTAAAATGCCAAGAATAGATGCTACAAAACTAAACCTGGAAGAGACTGTCGTTCAGGTCAGCCGTGTCTCCAAGGTGGTCAAAGGTGGCCGACGCTTTAGCATTCGGGCGCTGGTGGTCGTCGGGGATCGCAATGGCTACGTTGGCGTCGGCCTCGGAAAGGCCAGCGAGTATACCGAGGCCATTCGCAAGGGCGTGGAAGATGCCAAAAAGCACTTGATGCAGGTGCCATTATCCGGTACAACTATTCCCTTTATGGTGAAAACACGCTTTGGAGCCTCCGAGGTCATGCTCAAGCCCGCTGCTCCTGGTACCGGAGTGATCGCCGGTGGAGCAGTACGGGCGGTCATGGAATCAGCCGGAGTGCGCGATATCTTGACCAAGACGTTGGGAAGCACCAACAAGGCAAATACTGTCCATGCCTGCTTAAAGGCCCTGCGTGAACTGCGCTCTCCCGAAGTGGAGGCATCCCGCCGCGGCAAGACAGTTGCCGAAATCCTTGGCAAGAAGCGTGCGGAACAGATCGTCATTGCCAATGCCAACGCGGCTGAGCAAGCTGCGGCTGCCCGCGCTGCCCGTGAAGAGGAAGCACGCGAAAATCGCGCCGCCTCTAACCGCCGTGGCGGTGAACGCGGTGATCGCCGTGGTGGCGGCGGTGATCGTCGTGGTAGTGGTGGTGATCAGCGTGGTGGCGGTGATCGTCGTGGCGGTCAGAATCGCGGTGGCGGCGGTCCCCGCAGATAACCTCCGCTAACCGCTGGTAACCATAGATAGCCACTAACCTGTTAGGAGTAAAAAAATGACAAGACTGCGTGTAAAATATGTTAAGAGCGCAATAGGCTATCCCAAGGATCAGAAAGCCACAATCCGGGCTCTTGGCTTTCGCAAGCTACAGCAGACCGTTGAGCATGAAGATCATCCCGCTGTACGTGGTATGATCCGTAAGGTAATTCACCTGGTGCAGGTAGAGGAGACTGTCAGTGAAACTGTCTGATTTGCGACCAGCTCCTGGTTCGCACAAGGCTGAAAGACGTGTAGGGCGTGGACATGGCTCCGGTCGTGGCAAGACCGCCGGTCGTGGTACAAAGGGGCAGAAGGCCCGCACAGGTGGTTCTATCCACCGGGCCTTTGAAGGCGGTCAGACCCGCCTGGTGAAACGCCTGCCTTTTGTCCGTGGCCTGGGGAATAGCAATACGCCTTTCCGTAAAGAATATGCCGTTATTAAAATTGATGACCTTGGACTGTTTGAAGCCTCTTCTCAGGTTACCCCTGAACAGATGGTGGAGCGCAAGTTGATAACCCCGGCTGAGGGCCGCGGACTGGTAAAAGTGCTGGGCAATGGTGAAATAGATCGCGCTTTGACAGTTCATGCTCATAAGTTTACCGCCGGTGCGCGTGCTAAAATTGAGGCAGCAGGCGGTACTGTTGAGATTATCCCAACCAAAGTCTACGAAAAGACGAAGAGGCGTAAGGACCAGGACGGCAAGACGACACCTCCTCCAGTCTTCAAGGATACCAGGGCCTAAGCTCCTGCTGTCCTTGCCGGCTGAGCGATTGCGTGTTCTCGTTCATGCGTTTAGAAAGGCAGGCTCTCATGTGGGAACGACTGCGGAGTATCTGGACGGTTCCCGATCTACGCAATAAGATTCTCTTCACTCTGGGGATGTTGCTCATTTTCCGCGTCCTCGCTCATATCACTGTGCCCTTGACAGCTGCGGAACAACAAAACCTGGTGAAGCTCTTCAACACGAATGGAAATCAAAATCTGGGTCAATTGCTCGGCCTGCTGGATGTCTTTTCCGGCGGGTCCCTGCAAACGTTCTCGATTGTTGCGCTGGGAGTGTATCCATATATCACCGCGACGATTGTGATGCAGCTTTTGCAGCCAATCATTCCGGCACTGCAAAACCTGTCGGCACAGGGTGAAGCTGGACGCCTGCGTTTCAGCCAGATCACCCGTTTTATCGCGGTTCCCCTGGCCTTCTTACAGGCCCTGGGTCAAACGGCGATCTTTGTGAGGGCCAATGTTCTCAATGCAAGTAACTTTGGCCTCTTTGGCCCAAGCTGGCTGGAGACACTTTCTATCCTGTTGTCGCTGACCGCCGGTACCATGATCCTGGTCTGGATTGGCGAGTTAATCACCGAAAAAGGCATTGGCAATGGTATCTCATTGATCATCTTCGGGGGGATCGTGAGCCGCATTCCGCAACTGATTCAACAGGGATACCAGACTGCTACCTCCGCCACAGGCGGCATCGTCGGTATCGCCGTCTTCCTGATTATCGGCCTGCTGACCATCGTTGGCATCGTCTACATTTATCAGGGGCAGCGGCGCGTACCGGTGCAATATCCCACCAAACGTATGGTTGGGCGGGGTATGCTGGTTGGTTCAGCTCAGACGACCTACATTCCAATGCAGGTCAATAGTGCGGGTATGATTCCGCTCATCTTCGCGCAATCTATGCTGATCTTTCCTGCCGTGCTCTCGCAGTACCTGGTATCAAGCGATGTGAAGTGGATTGCGAATGCTGCCACCTGGGTCGGCCTCTACCTTGCCAATACGACGCTCTGGTATTACTGGGCCATCTTCTTTACCCTGGTGTTCGCTTTTACCTACTTCTATGCCTATGTGGTATGGCAACAGCAGAACATTCCAGAGAACTTGCAGAAGCAGGGCGCATTTATTCCTGGCTATCGACCTGGAGAACCCACCAGCAAATACCTGAGTACCATACTCAACCGTATTACCCTGGCGGGCGCGCTGTTCCTGGGAATAGTGGCGATTTTGCCGTACTTCGCCCGTGTCGGTGGGAATCAACTGTTGAGCGCGGCGGCACTGCTGATTACGGTCGGCGTTGTACTGGATACCGTCAGGCAGCTTGAGGCTCAGATGGTCATGCGTAACTATTCTGGTTTTCTATCATAGCTACAGGTGCATGAATTATTCATTGCGCCCTTCTCGTCGCTATGAATCGGTAAGGCGCAATGAGGCGTTTTAACGAACTTCCACCAGAGGAGAGAAAACGTGATTATTATCCTGATTGGCGCACAGGGATCGGGGAAGGGAACGCAGGCTGACAGACTCTCTCAGCCTCTTGGTATTCGTCACGTTGCTAGTGGCGACCTGTTCCGTAAGGCTTTTGATGAAAAGACAGAGCTAGGTGTAAAAGCCAAAGCCTATCTTGATCGGGGGGAGCTGGTTCCCGACGACATTACGGTAACCATGATCCTGGATCGCATCAAAGAGCCAGACTGTGCGCAGGGTGTTCTGCTGGATGGGTTTCCGCGTACTGTTGCGCAGGCACAGGCACTGGATAAGGGGTTACAAGGCACGGAGCAACATGTTGACCTGGCGGTCTATCTGAAGGTTCCAAGGGAGGAACTGCTCAGCAGGCTTTCAGGCCGCTATATCTGCCGTGCCAACCAGCACGTTTATAACATAAAGACGCGCCCGCCAAAGGTGGCCGGCATATGTGATCTGGATGGAAGTGAGCTGTACCAACGCTCTGATGATACCGGAGAGGCGGTACAGAAACGCCTGGACATCTTTTTCAACGAGACCATTCAATTGCTCGACTACTATGGTAAGCAGCATAAACTGGCCGAAGTCGATGGCAACCAGGGCATCGACCAGGTTGAGATGGCACTCTTGAACGCGATAAAGACATACAGGCAAAAGAACACGTAGGGCCCCTACGCAATCATGAGAGATACTTGTATGGCACCCATTATTAAGTCGAAAGAAGAGCGAGAGAAGATACGCGAGACGGGCCGCATCGTCGCGGACATCCTGGCAGAATTGCGTACTGCCGTGCGCCCTGGCATCACAACTGCTGCTATTGATGAGGTGGCAGTGGAAGCGTTAAAGCGATATGGAGCCAGATCTAGCTCTTTGGGCTATCACGGTTATCCCAAATCGCTTTGTACGTCTATAAACGATGAAGTGGTACATGGAATTCCAGGGGATCGCGTCTTAGAAGAGGGCGATATCGTCTCCATCGACTTCGCCGCGCTCTACAACGGTTGGCACGCGGACTCCGCTATTACCGTAGCGGTGGGTAAGGTGTCGGCTGAGGTTGAGCGATTGCTGAAGGTGACGGAAGACTCGCTCTACCGTGGTATCGCGGCGGCTCGTGCTGGAAACCGCGTGCGTGACATCAGCCGGGCCATACAACAGCACGTTGAGGAGGCGGGCTTCTCGATAGTACGGCAATATGGTGGGCATGGCGTGGGCCGTAGTATGCACGAGGACCCGCAGATATTGAACTATATTGAGCCAGGGCATCCAAATTATGCCTTGAAACCAGGCATGGTGATCGCCATTGAGCCTATGGTCAATATGGGAGCAAAGGAGACTCGCGTTCTCCCGGATGACTGGACTGTTGTCACCGTCGATGGCAGCCGCTCCGCCCATTTTGAACATACCGTGGCCATCACCGGGGATAACGCAGAAATCCTGACGCTCTGAACGAAAGTACTTTGGGAAATCCCCCAAATTACTCTCTCGACATCCGTATATATTTGTGTTATAATTCGTAGTTGGCTGCAGCAGTGTCAACTGCTGCCATTTTATAGCCCTTGCAATTATTCAAACTGTTCGCGCCGCTTGAGAAAGGAAGTTATGCCAAAAAAGGATGAGATCGAAGTCGAGGGCAAAGTGCTGGAAGCCCTCCCCAATGCCATGTTTAAGGTTGAAATTGATGAGCAACACCAGGTCCTGGCTGTTCTCTCAGGACGCATCAGAATGAACTTCGTGCGTATTGTGCCGGGCGATAAGGTGAAGGTAGTACTATCACCCTACGATCTAACTCGAGGCCGCATAACATGGCGTGTGAGATCCTGAGGTGTTCATTCCTCACCATTCCTTTTCTTCTCATCGGCAACATATTCTCGTATGCTAACCCAGCAAGATAGGCAAAGGATAAAGGAAAACGCAAAGCTTTCCTGAATGCAACCTTTGCCCAACCTCTTACATTTTGCATTTATTCTATCTATGAGGAGGGCAAACCATGAAAGTGCGTGCCTCAGTAAAACCGCGTTGTGAGAGCTGCAAGGTAATCCGCCGCAAACGTATTGTGAGGGTGATCTGTAGCAAGGATCCAAAGCATAAACAAAGGCAGGGCTAGGCGAGTGTAGGGATACCCCCTGTGGGTACCCCATGGGTATCGCTGGGAACAACTGGGAACTACCGGGCAACCACAAGGGATTGCCCCTACATCTATGGAGGGAAACATGGCTAGAATCGCCGGCGTTGACATTCCACGCGATAAGCGCGTGGAGATTTCGCTGACGTACATCTTCGGGATTGGCCTCACCACGAGCCGCAAAATCCTGGAGCGAACACGCATTAACCCGGATACACGGGTTAAAAACCTGACCGAAGAAGAGGTCAACCGCCTACGTGAAGTGATCGACCGAGAACACAAAGTCGAGGGAGATCTGCGCCGTGAAGTGGATATGAACATCAAGCGGCTGATCGAAATCGGCTGTTATCGTGGTATGCGCCATCGCCGTAACCTGCCGGTACGCGGCCAGCGCACGCGCACCAATGCACGTACACGTCGCGGACCAAAGAGAACTGTAGCTGGCAAGAAAAAAGCCGTAGCTAAGAAGTAACGCCGGGAGGAACTGCAAAGTATGGCAGCAGGAGACAAAAAGAAACCAACAGGCAAACCAAGGCGGCGTGAACGTAAGTCCATTCCGCGTGGGCAGGCCCATATCCAGGCCACATTTAATAACACAATTGTGACCCTTACTGACCCCAATGGTAACGTTATCTCGTGGGGTAGTGCTGGTGGACAGGGATTCAAAGGTTCCCGCAAGAGCACCCCTTATGCCGCACAGGTCACCGCTGAGACGGCAGCACGGAAGGCGATGGAGCATGGCCTACGCCAGATAGAAGTCTATGTGAAAGGCCCTGGCTCCGGTCGCGAGGCAGCAATTCGTTCGCTACAAAATGCTGGCCTCGCCGTCACCTCGATTATCGATGTAACACCTATTCCGCACAATGGATGTCGACCGCCAAAGCGGCGGCGCGTGTAGGTGGTAACCCACCCTGTGCGTGTGAGGAGGATTCAACTACATGGCACGTTATACCGGCCCCGTCTGCAAACTATGCAGGCGTGAGGGGGTAAAACTGTTTCTTAAAGGCGACAAGTGCATGACAAATTGCACCCTTGAACGCCGCAATACTCGACCAGGACAGCATGGGGCTGGCCGCCCGCGTAAAGCTTCTGGCTATGCCTTGCAATTGCGCGAAAAGCAGAAGGTTCGTCGTACTTACGGAGTGCTCGAGCGGCAGTTCCGCAAGCACTTCGACACTGCTGCCCGCCGTCCCGGCAAGACCAGCGAGAACCTCTTGCAGGTGCTGGAGATGCGCCTGGATAACCTGGTGTATCGCCTCGGCTTTGCCGATTCCCGCTCCCAGGCGCGTCAACTTGTCTGTCATGGACATTTTGCCGTCAATGGCCGCAAAACCGATATACCTTCCTTTATTGCCAAGCCAAACGATGTAATCGCTGTACGCGACCGCGCTAAGGGGCTTGAGTACTTCAAAGTGCGGGCATTGTTGCTGGCGCAGAAGGGCATACCCGCCTGGCTGAGCCTGAATATCAACGAAATGACTGGCCGTGTCCTGACACTGCCGTCTCGAACCGATCTCGAACTGCCCTTTGAAGAACAGATGGTGGTTGAACTGTATCAGCGATAGAACGCTACGCTGGGTCACTGAAAAAAATTGAAGTCGGCGGTTGGGAACAAGCCTTCACGGCCCCGCAAGGGCCGTTACAGGGCACAAAACTCTTGGACTACCAACTACATTCCGGTCTCTCGTTTCTGACACTACAAGTGCAAAATCAACAGAGCTGTTCGGGAAAGGGGTGCAGGGGAATCCCCTGGTTACCCCCATTCCCTAAAAGAACGAAAGGGGTGCAGGGGAATCCCCTGCCGGGGTTCCAGGGGTGTCCCCTGGTTACCCCATTCCCTAGAGCTGTTCGGGAAAGGGGTGCAGGGGAATCCCCTGCCGGGGTTCCAGGGGTGTCCCCTGGTTACCCCCATTCCCTAAAAAGAACGGTTGAAGATGCATCAGGCAGCAAAGAGAAGCTGTAAGTGAAACAAAATGAGACCCTCGAAGTAGGCAATGGTAGAAAAAGAAAGGCAGGTTGGAACCTTGCAAGATAGCATAATTCTGCCTCGCATTAAGAATACAAAAACACAGGGTAACTATGCGAGCTATGATATTGAACCTCTAGAGGCCGGGTACGGGATGACCCTGGGCAACTCGCTGCGGCGCGTCATGCTCTCTTCGCTGCCAGGCGCAGCAGTAACCTCTATTCGCATTGAAGGCGTGCAGCACGAGTTTCAAGACATCCCCAATATTCAGGAGGATGTCACAGATATCGTCTTGAACATCAAGAAGCTCCGCTTACGCTCCTTCTCCGACCACCCGGTCTCGATGCGGCTGGAGGTAAGTGGAGAGCGCATCGTCACGGCAGCCGATATTATGGCTCCCAGTACAGTGGAGGTCGTCAATCCCGATCTCCAAATTGCAACATTAGACAATGAAAATGCCCGCCTCGAGATGGAACTGGTGGTTGAAGCCGGTCGAGGCTATGTTCCCGCCGACTCGAAAGAAGATCAGCCCATTGGGGTGATCCCCATCGACGCCATTTACACGCCGGTGCAGAAGGTGAATTACACGGTGGAGCATACTCGTGTAGGGCAAATAACGAACTTCGATAAGATTGTTCTTGATATCACCACCGATGGAACGATCACGCCGGATGAGGCTTTGCGTCAGAGTGCGGATATCCTGGTACGCCATTTCACTCAGCTTGCCAACTACCGCGCTATTATGATTGAGCCGGAGAAGGCACCGTTAAGCAGCTTGCCTATACCACAAAAGATTTACGATACACCTATTGAAGAACTTGACCTTTCGGTACGTGCCTATAACTGCCTCAAGCGCAGCAATATCACAAAGGTAGGTCAGGTGCTCTCAATGAACGAGGAAGACCTGCTGGGTGTGCGTAACTGGAGCCGATATGGACGGCGATCACGAAATGGAGGACTAAGGTGAGGCACCGAGTTGCCGGTAACCGCATGAGTATGCCTGAGCCACGCCGCCGCGCAGCGCGCCGTAGCATGATGGCAGGCCTCATCCGTTACGATAGGATAGAGACTACGGAGGCGCGCGCGCGCGCCATTCGTGGCGAAGCTGAAAAGCTGATTGATTTGGCCGTGAAAGGCCGCCTGGCCGCCCAGGAGCATTTACTTTCCGCCATCCCTGACGAGGACAAAGCTATGGAAATGCTGGCCTTTGCTCGTAGAGGTCGCTTCTCTCTGAAAAAGAAAGTTGCCTCAAACGAAGATCGCGCCGACCAGAACAAGGCGCCCTTAACCGATAAGGGACGCAAGTTCCTGGAGAACAAGCTCAAGGGACGCCGCGAAGAACTGCTGCGCATCATTTCCAATGAGGATGAAGCCGAAAAGGCTTTGCAGGCCGCGTACGAGTCTATGGTCATCGAACTGCACGCCCGCCGCCGCATCCTCAGCGCATTGCCAGACGAATTGGTCGTCAAAAAGATGTTCGAAGAACTGGCACCGCGCTATGTTGATCGTCCCGGCGGCTATACACGCATCACCAAGTTGGGCAAACGTAAAGGTGACGCAGCCGACATGGCCCAGATAGCCCTCATGTAGGGACCCGATTTATCGCGTCCCCTTGGTAGGGAGGCGTAGGGACCCGATTTATCGCGTCCCCTTGGGTGGGGCAAAACAAATATACATTAAAGACTCTGTTGGCGAATGAAAGGAATAGTGCCAATGAGCATCATGGCGGTAGCAGGGCGAGGACAAGCCATCGCCCCTACTATGGACGAAACGGCTTGGCAGGCTCCTGCGTAGCATAGTAGGGGCGATGGCTTGTCCTCGCCCTGCCGGGGGATGACACGATGTTGCACTCGTTGGACGAAACGGCTTGGCAGGCTCCTGCGTAGCATAGTAGGGGCGATGGCTTGTCCTCGCCCTGCCGGGGGATGACACATCATTGCATTTGCGGTGTCATTCGCCAACAGAGTCTTTAACATGATGAATATTGTGTGTGGTATTGAGTATGATGGTACCGGATATCACGGCTTTCAGCGTCAGCCCAGCAGTCATGGGCCGACCATACAGGGAATAGTAGAAACAGCGATAGCCGCAATCTCTGGTGAAATGCCGGTGGTATACGGTGCGGGACGCACCGACGCCGGGGTTCATGCGCGTGGGCAGGTAATACACTTTCGCACAAACGCCCACCTGTCACCCCAGGTGTGGAGACGCGCTCTGAATGCCTCCTTACCCAATACCGTAGCAGTACGCTGGACGCGGGAGGTTCCCGAACGCTTTCATGCCCGTTACAGCGCATTGAGTCGCTCCTATCGCTATACGATCTGGAACGATGCGGCGCCAACAGCATTGCTCGCACGATACAGCTACTATCGCCCACAGGCGTTAGACGTTGATTTGATGCACCAGGCGTGCCAGTTCTTGTTGGGGCGCAAAGACTTTGGAGCCTTTGGACGTAGTCCTGATGAGACCAACCCGAAGAAACCAGGGCCGCATTCCTGCATTCGTACAATGCTAGAGGCACGTTGCATCCGTCAAGATGCTCAGTCAAAAGCACTTATCTATTGTGATTTTACTGCGGACGCCTTTCTTACGGGAATGGTACGCAGAACCGTCGGAACACTGTTGCTCGTAGGACAGCAACGACTCAGCCTTGCTGAGTTTACCGCTATTGTGCAACACGCGGATAAGACGCACCCTGGTTCAGCGGCCCCACCACATGGGCTATGCCTGGTACGGGTTGATTATCCTGAAGAGTTTGGAGTATCAAACAATGAAGAAGACATATAGTGCCAAAGCCGCTGACCTGGACCCCAAATGGTACATCATCGACGCCGAGGGTCAGGTGTTAGGCCGGTTGGCCTCGCAGATCGCGCAAATTTTGCGTGGTAAGCATAAACCAACCTTTACACCACATCTCCAGAGTGGCGATTTTGTGGTCGTAATTAACGCGGACAAGATTGCTGTCACAGGCAAACGCCTGGATCAGAAAGTCTATTACCGTCACAGCCAGTACCCAGGTGGCCTGAAAAAGACCACACTGCGCCAGACGCTGGAAGGCAGGTTCCCGGAGCGCGCTCTAGAGCACGCGGTGAAGGGAATGGTCATGCATAATCGCCTGGGTGCGGACATCATGTCCCACCTGAAAGCCTATGCAGGCCCAACGCATCCACACCAGGCCCAGAAACCTATTCCCTGGACAGGCCCGCAGGCATTGTTGAAGCAGCCCACCAGGGCTGCCGGGGCTGAGTAAAGAAGAGGAGAACCTACCTTGGCCGATACCATCAAAGGTGAGTATTATTATGGCATGGGACGGCGCAAGACGGCTGTAGCCCGCGTGCGCCTGTATCCCAATGGAGACGGCAGTATTACCGTCAATGGCAAAAGTGCTCAAGCGTATTTTGGGACACGCGAGACACCCCTGGCTACGATGAATGCCCCTTTACGCTTGCTCGAACTCGGTAATGCCTACACCATTACGGTTCGCGTAATCGGCGGTGGCGTCACTGGTCAGACCGGTGCAATTCGTCACGCCATGGCTCGTGCCCTTTTGCGCGTCAACCCTGAGTGGAAGCTGCCCCTGCGTAAAGCCGGCTACCTCACTCGCGACCCACGTATGAAGGAGCGCAAAAAGCCCGGCCTCAAGCGTGCCCGCAAAGCTCCACAATACACGAAACGCTAATTGCCATCCTGGATGTGCAAGAACAAGCACAACAATTCGGGTGTTTGACAAAGTCAAACACCCGAATTGTTGTGCTTGTTCTTGCACATCTTCATTAATCTACACGAGGTGGCCCCTGCCGAATGCGGGTGCGCACCTCATCTCTTTGGGAAGAAGACCACCTGCTTTCCATCCACCAGGTAGCACCCGCGTCAGCAAACGGGCGAACGATTTCGGCGGCTCGCTCGCGATTATCTCCCGGCGTTTCACCCTCGCACACAATATCGAACGGCGTGCTCCGGGCGCGATGCTCGTCAATATACGCCTTCATCGCCTGGATATCCACAGGTGTTACCTCCGCATACGATCCATCAGCATTGAACTTCGCGGGAAGTAATCCATCATAGCGCAGGACACGCTGCATAGATTTCATGCGCGGCCAGGCTCCCACAACCCAGATGGGGATGCGCGGCGACTGGACGGGAGGAGGCAAGAAAGTCATCTCATCCACATGATAGTGTTGGCCATGAAAACTGAACGGCTGCCCACTCCATAAGCCCGTCAGTATCTCCAGGCCTTCATCCAGCAGCTCTGCCCGCAGCTTGCGATCAGTGACTTCCCCCACCTTCCCGAAGCCTCCATCGTCCAGTGCTCCTAACCCCACAGGCAGGACCAGCCGACCATGCGACAGGTGGTCAAGGGTCACAGTCTCGCGAGCCAGTTTCCAGGGACGCCTGCGCGAAGGGGGTGTCAGCACAGCCCCAATGCGCACCCGTTCGGTACGCATAGCTATAGCCGCTAACAAAACCCATGGATCGTAGATTGGCCCGGCGGATTCAATATAAATGCCATCCCAGTAAAAGACCCCATCCCATCCCGCCGCTTCCGCCTCAACAGCCATCTCAACAATACTGTGGACATCGCCACCCGGAATGATGAAACCATATTGCATACGTCTCTATCTCCTCTTGTATGTTTTGTTGTATGGTTGCTGTAGATTTTGCTGCCATCGGCAGCAAAATCTACAGCAACCATACAACAAAACAATAAGCCGCCGCAGGCGGCGAGCAAACCTGAATAGTTACCAGCTTCGATTCAGTTGAACATAATAGAGAAAGTATACCAAACACTTCATGACATCCTGTGTCATATATTTTTTCAGCTTTGGGGAAGAAAAGTAATGCATTCTCAGCGGATATGCCCCAGGCTATAAATAAGTGACGCGGGTGTCCTGGCACACCCGCGTCGGTCATTTCTTGGTTGTTTTCGCACATCCCAGCCTAACAAGGTTTAGCCAGGAACCGCTCCATCAGTAATTTCCCAGGGCCTGGCGCGGCTGGCGTGCTAGTGCTCTCCCCTTACGAGAAGAAGACGCCGTTGCGTTCGCTCCCGATGCCAGCGAAGACACTTGTCGAGGTATGCGCCGGGTCGGAGACGAATGTGAAGCCTTTCCTTGACGCTGACCACGCGATCGTTGCCTTGTCATCAATGTAATCAGCGACGAAGCGGTTTTTCGGATCGCGTACCCGGACGCGCTCCTGCACACCGAACCAGCGGATGTGAAAGGAGACAGTCGAAGGTATCGAGGGGCCACCCATCAGGGCATTCAGGATAGTGTGATAATCTGCAACAGCCTGGTTGCTCACGTCTATCGAAGCTGTTGCGTCATCGAGATCGACATTCACGCTCGCGTCTGGAACGGGTATCGTCCAGAACACACCGTGCGTTATGCCTGGATTGAAGTCGTGGACTTGATGACTAGGGGCTAACTGTCCCTTGTAGAGGTCCAGTCAGATGAAACTGAAGGTGCCCGTGTGCTGTTCCCCGTCTAATCCGATATAGGTGCCCTGCATGAAGCGCATGTCGACATCGAAGAGAAGGGGCTGCTGCTGGCCGGTGTGAGTGTTTGTGCCCGTCCCGCTGCCCTGGATCTCTGTTGCGCCAATGGCACCATGGAAGTCAAAGATCGTCGAGTTTTCAGCGGTAGGTGCTGGCCCAGAGACATGAAAAAACTTTCCGAAGGCGTGGAAGCCTCCAGGAATGTGCCTGGGAAAGGCACCATCTGCCAGCGCCAATGCTGGCATCCACAGTCCTGAGCCGAGGACGAGGCCGGTAGCGCCAGCAGCCGCTTGCATAAAGTGGCGGCGCGATAGCATGGCCCGTTCCCAGAAGTGGCTGTGGCCAACGTAACGTTGTCCGGAAAGAGACTGCCCGGGTGATGGGAAGTCTTCTTGGCTGATGCTCAATTGCATCTCCTTTCTAGGCACTTGTGCTAGAAATACAAAACACGTTATAAAGGACAATCAAGCAAAAGTAGATACTACTGCAATCGACATGTTTGAAAAACTTCTTAACAGTAGTTGTAACCAAATAAAGTATACTGGAAAGCAAGGGGGATGTCAAGGATGTCAACTGGGAATGCTTTTCTGTAAATGCTTGACGAGGCGGGCGCGTTTATGCTACTCTTGGCCTGTATCGTTTATGACTTCTACAGCACGAAAGGAGGATATATGTTAGCATTGGTACTCAGCAACTCTGAGCAGCGCTTCCTCCACACGATTGCCTTGATGAAGAGGGCTAGCCGCCTCTAGCGTCTAAGAAAGACGCAGAGCACGCGGACATCCATTTCGTTTTCTTTTCCTCCTCTTCTCCCCGCAGCATAGGTGGACCGGTATTTTGATGCTCAGGGTCAGCCTCACCAGCAAACAGCTTCGTTTTGACCTTTTTCCTTACCTACTCGCTGGATAGCTTTTGTCTATCACCACAACAGCAGCAGTATGCCCAACGAGAAATGGGGATTTTATTGAAGAAAACAATAAATATAGGTATTGTAGCGCACGTAGACGCTGGAAAGACAAGCCTGACCGAACGCATATTATACGAAATGAACGTTATCGATGAAATTGGTCGAGTGGACAAAGGCAATACCCAGACGGATTCGCTGGAGTTGGAAAAAAGAAGAGGCATCACGATCAAGGCGTCGGTCGTTTCATTTTTCGTGAATGATTTGAAGATTAATTTGATTGATACACCTGGACATCCGGACTTCATTGCAGAAGTGGAGCGTTCTTTCAGTGTTCTTGTATTGTCGTGATCCTTACCCATACTGGCTATTCAAGTCCAGTAAGTACAGCAGGCGATTTTAGAAAATTGGTACCGCTTGTTTTGATGGAGGCACTCTACCGTGCAGGTACAGAGGTATACGAACCTATGAACCAATTTGAGTTAAGTGTTCCCGCACACACGATCAGCAAAGCGATGTTTAAATTGTCAGTTTCAAAGGCGGTGTTTGAGAAACCAATCCTGCATAACAATACTTTTCTGCTAACGGGAACGCTGCCAGTGGCGACGACGGAGGACTTCAAGAGAGATCTTCACTCTTTTACGAATGGCGAAGGCGTTTTTATGGCTAAGCCATCCGGGTTTAACAAAATAGAAAACGACTTCCCGACGAGAAAGCGCGCGGATTATAATCCGTTAAACAGAAAAGACTACTTGCTTCATATCCTTCATGTTTATTGAGAAAAGACATGATGTTTCTTGTAACAGAAATGTACAGTAGATCCTAACCCAAATGGTAGATTTGAGCATCGACCTCCACTTCAGGAAGCCTCTCCCGTGACGACCTTCAATCGGATCAAAGAAGTTCCGAAAAGCGCGACCCTCACTCATCTGGATGAGTGGCTCAGTCGCTTGATCTGGGTGCAATCGCTGGCCAACACCGGCGCCTGGTTGCAGGCATTCGCTCAGCCAGGATCACGCATCTGGCCGAGGAGGCCAGAGCGTTGCACGCAACGAACCTCTGGGACTTTACCGCTCCCAAACGGCTGGCGCTGCTGGTGTGCCTCATCCATCAAGCAACGATCTCAACACGTCATGAAATTGTGCAGATGTTCATCAAACGCATGAGCAAACTAACCGATCGGGCGAAGCAGGAATTGGAGCGATTACGCAAGGAGGAACGCGCGACAACCGAACACCTGATTGAGGTGTTCACTGATGTCTTGCAGGTGAGCCACGATGCGCAGGACCCCGTCGAGACCTCCACCCAGATCCGCGAAGTGCTGGCTGGCCACCTTCGGTCCAGGCAGAGTTTCGATCCCAAACGAGCTTGCCAGGCCATTTACTAATCTCTGCGTAAACTGCTAACTTTTGACGCTCTCCATCCTTGCAGGTGAAACGTAGGGGCCTCAGCGGAGCTTGCGGAGCGCGTTTCAATACGCTCGCGCCCCATAGGCATCAAGTTAACGAAGGGAGACGGATGATCCGTAGGGGCGGGGGTGGTGTGGAGCGGGGTGCCGGGAACCTTGGACCCTTGTGGTCGCCCGCGTCCCTCCTGACCACGCTTGCCTGTGGTGCTCAGCGACCATCCCACGCGGGCGACCACAAGGGTCCCCACCCCTCACTTCCACCACCCCCGCTCCTACGCGACTACGCCATTTCCTTCTCCCCTCTCTTTAACTTGACGCCTATGGGGCCGATTTATCGCGCCCATCGCCGATTTATCGGCCCACGAAGGAAGTTTAGATACTAATGCAGAGGTCAGTAGATACTTGTGCTGAACGTAAAAATACTGGCTTCAGCAGTGGCAGTATTCCGAATGCTAAGTGGACGACTTCTTTGTCTGCAAGACGCACTATGGAGACGCACTACAAGGAACGCGATTGTAGAAACGGGAGTTGCGGAAGCCGGGATGAGAATACCGTAAAAATACGCGGTACGAATTTATAACCAGCTACAGTGTAACAGATAATAGTTGTATTTTCAAGCGCCATGACACGATGTGTCAGAGAGGAGCATGTCCCACCTCTTGCCGTCTCCTTTCTTCTTCTCATTGGTATCGTAGCGCAGAACGAACCCGAACGGACAGGAGGGGCCTGCCTCATCCAAGAGGGTGCTCGATTCTGACTGCTTGCTTGCTTCCCAGGGCATTCCTGCAGGAGGCTTTGTTGTGCCTTCTTCCTCTCTCCTCTCCCTTCCCCAGATTTTCGAAGGAATCCCAAACGGGCTTCCCAGGCCATTTAGCCCGTCGCGGGCCGAAATGCTGAGTGAGTGACATAGAGGTTTCAATCCCGAACGGGCTTCCCAGGCCATTTAGCCGTCGGAAGTCTGTCAATACCCCGATGATTGCGATGTCGTTTCAATCCCGAACGGGCTTCCCAGGCCATTTAGCCGCAATTGCAAGAGTGTGTATAAGTTGTAATCTTTTATGTTTCAATCCCGAACGGGCTTCCCAGGCCATTTAGCCCATCAAATTGACCGCCAGTT
>WNFB01000809.1_pt1 | contig 26123 bp, 24 predicted proteins | sample 5400501 | NCBI WGS metagenome assembly WNFB01 (sample SAMN13153341, study PRJNA577476) | soil metagenome | isolation source: 200 cm saprolite under Douglas fir tree site 2 hole 1 | place: USA:California | collected 2015-04-18 | reverse complement strand
CCATTGCTCAGATACTGAGTACAGTCGCGGAAATCTCATTGGGACGATGATTCGACAAGTCTAAAGCGTCGCCAAGACAGTACTATTTTCCTTTGTATGGGAAGAGGTATGATAGGCTGGGTTTTTCGTTCCAGTCTACGTAGCAGGTCTTCAGCTGAGTGTAGCACTCCAGTCCATACTTTGAGCCTTCTGCGCCGAGCCCAGACTTTCGGAATCCCGTATGGGCTCCCTGCAACTGTTCTGGCCCGACTTGGTTGATGTAAGATTCGCCGAACTTTATCCTGTTCATGGCTTTGAGGACCCGCGTGCTGTCCTTCGTGAAGACGTAGGACGCCAACCCATAGTTGGAGTCATTGGCATATTCGATGGCCTTGTCGAAACTGTCCACTTCGAGTATGGGTACGACTGGCCCGAATATTTCATCCTGAACTATGGAAGATTTCTGTTTCACATTCTCAATAATAGTCGGTTCATAGAACCAGCCCTTGTTCGGAGACACGGGTTTCTCGCCACCCACAATGATTTTCGCACCTTCTTCTCTAGCCTTCTGAACAAATCCGATGCTGGTCTCTCTTTCCTGAGGGGTTATCATAGGCCCGAGGTCCGTATCCGCGTCGAGTGGATCTCCAAGTTTGAGGTCTTTCGCCATGCGAACGAACGCTGGAACAAACTTGTCCTTGATCTTCTCGTCAACATACATCCTTTCCGAGCAGATACACGTCTGGCCACAATTCCAGAACCGTGCCCAGATTGCACACTTCAACGCCCAGGGAAGATCAGCATCATGCCAGACAATGAACGGAGCCTTACCACCCAGCTCTAAGACCAGCTTGGGAAGATGGTTCGAAGCATGCTCCATGATCGTCTTGCCAGCATCCGTACTCCCTGTCATCGTGATCAATGCAGTAATCTTGTTCGTCACGAGTTCCTCTCCGACCTCGGCCCCGCTCCCAGTGACAACATTCACAACCCCCTTAGGAAATCCCGCCTCTTCCATCAGTCTCACCATCTCGATGGTGCTGAGTGGCGTATTGCTCGAGGGCTTGGTCACAACGGTGTTGCCCGTAATCAGCGCCGGCGCAAGCTTCCTGGCAACCGTCGCGGAGGGAAAGTTCCAGGGAGTAATCGACGCCACAACCCCAATGGGAAGTTTGAGAATCATGATCGACTGTCGCGGATTATCACTTGGCAGAATATCTCCTTCGATCCTCCTCGCGAACTCAGCGTAATACTCGAAATTCTGCGACGCACCCTCCACCTCCATCCTCGACTCGAACAAGGGCTTCCCCTGCTCCGAAGTCAGAATCCTCGCTAGCCTCTCCTTATCCCTCCTAATCAGCTGGGCAGTCTTAAACAGAAACGTTGCTCGTTGAAGTGGGGATAGATCTTCCCACTTCGGTTGAGCATGCTCCGCCGCTTCCAGTGCAGTCTTCGCTTCTTCCCGGGTCGCCTTCGGGACCGACGCGATTACTTTCTCAGTGGCCGGGTTGACAATATCAATCGTCAGCTCGGAGTCAGAATCCACCCAATCGCCGTTGACGTACATCTGGTATCGCTTGGCAGAAACCCGGACCGACCTAGTCTTTCCCATTTCCTATCGAGATCCCTTCTTCAGTATCCCACCTTCACGTAGAAACCCTGCGACCTTCTTCCTCTCCTCATCAGAGAGTGGTTGCAGAGGAGGTTTGACGTCACCAACAGGCATCCCAATCATCTTCATGGCTTCCTTGAGTGCGGCCGGAAACTTTCCTATGCTTATCGCCTCAATTAGCGGGACAAGTCTCGATTGGTATTTCCTCGCGGCTTCGAGGTTACCTCGCTTGAATTCGTCAAAAACCCTACTCGCCATCTGGGGTGCAATATTTGCAACTCCGATTATTCCACCGCTCCCTCCAAATTCCAGGGTCGTAAACGTCATCGCATCAGACCCTGTGAAGATAGAGATCAGGTCTCCAGATGATTTGAGGAAACGGAGAAGGTTGAGGAGGTTATACTCAGTATATTTCATCCCTACAATCAACCGTTTCTCAGCCAGCCGCTGAATGATACTAGGGGGAACGTACAGATGAGTCCATTCAGGAATATTATAGACGACCAGGGGCAAGCCGGCCGTGCTAGCAATTCCTTCAAAATATTTGAACAGTGCCTCCTCTCCAATTGAGTAGTAGTAGGGAGGCGTGGCCACAATCGCATCGGCCCCGACATCCTCTGCATCCTTCGCAAAGGCCAAAATGTTTTCCAGACTGGGATCAGAAACACCTGCCAAGACCGGTACCCGGCGATCCGTCTGGTCTACCACCGTATCTATGACGGCTCGTCTCTCTTCTCTCGAAAGCAGCGCAAATTCGCCGGTTGTCCCTAAAGGAAAGAGCCCATCAATACCACCCTCTATCAAGAAATCCACCAGAGCCCTCGTCCTCTTCTCGTCAATCTGTCCGTCAACGGTGAGAGCCGTGGCCATAGGAGCGAAAATTCCCTTAAACTTGTTTTTCATAATGGAGCGGCTGAACCGTATCGGAGGGGGCTTTAAGATTACTAGAAATCGGCCAAAATGGGCAAGAGAGAGGACTCTATATTTTGTTTAGTAAGAAAAGTAACCTGTCCCCCTCTCAAGACAATGGTCTGCCCGTTAAACCAACAGAACCATAACGCCTTGCAGGAAGATCCGGATAACAATGTTAGTCTTCTATGGCATCAGTGAATCCTTCCGTTATGGTTCGCCTCCGGAAAAGAACCATGTCCATTGGGCGTCTTCGCGCAACGCATCCGGCAGTCCCCGAATAGCCAAGTGGCCAAATTTCTATCAAGAAAAAATATTCTCTTTGTGACCCCCGGGAGTCTATTCAAATCTCGCGCGAAACTCCGATCCAGACCCCACGAATCCAAGCTAATGGGTCACCGAAGCGTCCTACCGCGGGTTACGACGTGCCTAACTGGTTGTGCCATGTCTCATGTCACTATCCTCATGGTGTTTGATCTTGAGCGAAATGGGAATAGAGAAAGTAGTGGTTGAGCTAAACGGATTCAGACAACGTTCCGCCATGATCAAAGAGGAGATTTCGAAGGTCAGCAGGGCCCTTGGAGAAAGAGCGGGCCAACTGAACGATCTTGTTGCTAAGAGTCTACGAGACCTTCGAGATCAACTGGGCGGAACCACTCTATCGGGTTACTTGACATTGCAAGGCAAGTACACCTCTGGCGAGCTCAGTGATCAGGATTACAATCAGCAGAGAGATTACTACAGGGGCGAGCTGCAAGGCATGATCCGAAAGCTAGACGAGAGTCGAAAGCTGATGATGATCATGGCCCAGCTTGATTCCAGACAACCGGGTAGTCCGGGACCCCAGGCCCCGCAGAGACCGGCGCCTCAGTAGCTAACTATCCAGACTCTCTCTAGGGTCTTTTCGAATGGCCAAGTTCTGGAATTGATCCTATATTCTGCGAGCTTTCAGCCAGTAATACTCGAAGTATCTTTCCATAACTCCCGCGTATTCTTCGTCTGATAATCTAAAGGCAATTCTTGATCCCGCTTCGGAAGGCATGTCAAGGTTCCACAAGTAAGTAACTATCGCATCTCTCCCGTCAACGGTGCAAGCGTTGAATGGTCGAGGGGTCTCTTCACTGGGCTCGTGGATGATCCCCACTTCTGCCTCCTCCGAGAGAAGTGAGAGACTCTTTTGATCTACGAATCTTGGATTGAGGAATGATACGATCTTTACTGCAACGCCACGTTCGCGCGCTGCCTTGATTGGGACTCGCAAGTCCTCTACGTCGGTAGGAATCAGTGTAGCCAATTGAAGATAGGCTCGGGTCTTGGCGCTGGCGATGAGTTCAGCCTGTTTCTCGGCTATTTTGTCTCCGCCGTGTATTACCCATAGGCTGATGTGTTTGATAACCTCTCGGCGTTCGTAGATGGCTTGTAAGTCTCGACGCATTAGGTTGGTGAAGGCTTCCATTTCGGACTGCTTTTGTTCGAGTTCGAGTTCTGCGACTGACCTGGGAGGGTTCGACTCGTAGATTACGGGACGACCGGGGCGGGCTCTGATCCATTTTCTCTTTTCAAGTCCTTCTAGTGTGCCGTAGACCCTGGCGTAAGGAATCTTAACGCTCTCGCTGATTTCGTAAGGGGTGGCAGGACCGTCGAAGACGAGTTTGAGGTAGGTCTTGATTTCGTATTCTGTGAGTCCGTGGTCTTTTAGTATTCGATGAAGGTTTTCGTCGATTCCTGACATTTTTTGTTTGACCTACCTTTTTGCATAAATAGGGTAGTGATGATTGGACCTTTTTCCTTAGATTAGGTTAAAAGCGTTTAGGCTTTTATTGACTATCCACTCTAGAATTGTGTTGTCCAATTCTGTCGCGTGGTATCGCCGGAAAGCAGGTGAATGCCCGATATCTTGTACTACTCGGTACCACTGTCGGACGCGTTTTCCATTAAAGACTCAGAAGCCGAGTGATTTCAAGAATCAATGGCGATCGGCGAGGCGTTCGAGCCCCCACCTCGGAGCGTGCTCATTTCCGAATTGTCAAGCAATCAAAGCTTGACGAATAGGATCAGAATAAGTATAGAGGGTTAGTGGGACTGCGGCCAGTAACGATAGTATGGGAACTTGCATTATTGAAAAACGTGATTTGAGACGAGGAAAGTTCTACCTAGCGAAAACCCGCCCATTCAATTCCTGGGCGAGTTTAGTCCCGCAGTTTTTGCAAAAGAGGGCGTCCGGAGGATTCGACGCCTTACAATTGACACAGATCTTGACTGCAGGTTCCGGGCTCCGCAACTCTGTTGATGTGAGGGTTCTATGAGCGAAGGTGGATCCTGTCCCTCCTATGAAACCCCAGATCGGGACTACCAGACCCAAGAATAATACAGTGTTAGTCTCAACGTTTGCTGGCAATCGTATGGCGTCGATGACCACGTAAACTAGGCCAGCTATGATTCCTACAAGGATGCCGTTCCCGATTGCGTGGTCAGGATCCGCGAAACCTGCGAGTGCTCCAGTCATGGCTGGAATTGCGAGAAAGATGATGAGGTCGATCAGGCTGAAATTAGTAATGGAATTTGATGTTGCAAAGACATCGAGTAATACGCCAACCAGAATACCAACTAGTATCGATAGTTCTCGATGCTGAATTTTGGAATACGACATTTACTCAACTTTCTTTTTGCATCATCCAATGGAGAACTCTGGGTTCTTATCGGTTGTTTTATGAAGACTCAGAAATAGAGTAAGGATGAAGACTAGGAAATAGAGTAAAGATGATTTTGGTAGCTTTAGGATGTTCTTCGGAGGTCTTTGAGACTTTCCTCTGCTGCTGCGAGAATCCATTCCACATCCTTCTCTCCATGAGACGTTGTGATCATCATCCTTTCCATCCCATCTGGATGGAAGTATACGCCTCTACGTAGCATCAAGTTCCGGAATTCTCGGAATTTCTCGAAATTACTCTGCAGGGTGTGCCTGTAATTCAGAATCTTCTTTGCCTTGGTAAAGTACAACTGAAACATTGGCCCGAGTCCCTGCACCAGGCCGTCGTGACCGTAGTCCGACATTAGTTCCCGTAGACCTTCCATCAACTCGGCCCCGGTTATGTGCATTCGTTTGATCGGTGCCCAGTCGTCTTTGGAGAGTTCGTCAAGGGTTGCCTTTGCAGCGGCCAGGCACAATGAGTTCCCATTGTAAGTGCCGCCATAACCGATTCTTCCGGGTCCAATCATTCCCATAATGTCGCCTCGTCCTGCAATAGCCGCTATTGGCGTTCCACTGCCCAGCGCCTTGGCGTAACACGCAACGTCAGGCTTGACGCCGTAGAACTCTTGGGCACCTCCAGGTGCTATTCTGAACCCAGTTAGGACTTCGTCAAATATCAGGAGAACGTCATATTTGTTAGATAGTTCTCTAACAGACTTGAGATAATCCTCCCTAGGAGGAATCACTCCTGCGCTGCCCATGACGGGCTCGATGATGATTGCTGCGAGATCGTTGGCGTTTCGCTTCAATACCTTTTCCAGTGATGCAGTATCGTTCCAGGGTGCAACAACAACTGTTCTGGAAATGCCATCAGGGATTCCTGGATAATAGGGAAGCTTGGAGGGTGCCTGTTCCAGCCCGGCTACTACTGACGGGGATTCGACGCTGAATAGGACATAGTCATGGTGGCCATGGTAGTGGCCTTCGAACTTGAGTATCTTGTCTCTGCCTGTGAAGGCTCGGGCGATGCGGATAGCCTCCATGGTGGCTTCTGTACCAGTGTTGCTGAAGCTAACCATCTCGGCGCAGGGAACGATCGACTGAATTCGCTTGGCCAGTCCAACCTCTAACTCGGTCGTCGTTCCTAGCATGCTACCGCGTTGGACTTGTTCGTAGACGGCTCGGATAATCGAAGGATGGGAGTGGCCCAGCACTAGGGCGCCATAGCTAGTCAGGAGGTCGACGTATTGATTACCGTCGACGTCCCAGACCTTAGATCCTTCTCCTCTCTCGAAGAGTATCGGAAAAGGGTCGTGCGCATGCACCCTGATGTTGGATGAAGCTCCTGAGGGGAGGCACTTCTTCGCCTCCTCGAACAGGGCGAATGACTTGGAGAAGTTCGTTACTACAGGGGCTGGGTTCTTTGCGATTCTCTTCTCTATCTCAGCCTTGGCCTGATTAACCGCTGATTCGGCTTCGACTTGTGTGAACAACCATCAGCCCAGCCTTATCCAATAGTTAATGGCCGGTTTGCGCTATAAAAGGATGTATTTTTCCGGTGAATTTGTTACAGTTTCGAACTTTTTATCCGCGGAACATTCAGACTCGCCAACCGGAAAGACTAGGCGCTGCAAATAGACCCTTCACGTAATCTCACCTCATTCCTAGCCCAGGTTGTCGATACAAGTCTATTTCCGGCGATTCTGTCAGGCCGCGTCACGTCTACCTGGCGGCAGATCGAGAGCTCAAAGAGATTCCACCTCAAGCCAATCGCTGCAGCCTCATGCTTGCAAAAGCGGTCCTGCCCAGTAAGGAGACTAGACAGCGAGAGACCCCATGTCGAAGTTGATATGGAATGAGCCGAGCCTTCCTCACATCGTGAGTCTTGGCTGAGTTGCGAGACGATCGTCCACATCATTTCCGAAAAACTCGCCTGAATTTACTTGTCTCTCTTCAAGAAAGTCATTTTTACAAGGGTGAGGATCTACTGTTCGCGTTTAGTTGCGTGGCAAGCCTCTCGCTACCATAGTCTCTGCTGGCATTTCCAAGTTCGGCCGTCGCGAGGGAGTCTACGCCCGGGAACTTTTCGCCGAAGCGGCTCTAGACGCGTTTCATAGAGTAGAGAAACTTGATCCTGGGAAGGACATCAAAGCGGCATTTATCGGTCAGATGAGTGAGGCTTACGAGCATCAGGCTCACACAGCTCCCATTGCTGCGAGTTGGGCCGGGCTCTTTCCGGCTCCTGCGATGCGGATTGAGAACGCCTGCGCTTCATCTGGCTCAGCTCTTAGGTGTGGAATCATGGCCATCATGTCAGGCCTTTACGATATCGTCTTGGTGGGCGGCGTGGAGAAGATGACAAACCAGCCCACGGCTGAAGTCACGGGTATACTGGCAACAGCATCCGATTATCCGTTCGAGCAATGGAACGGAATGACCTTCCCCGGTCTTTTCGCGCTCTTGGCCACCGCCCACATGCACGAGTACGGGACCACTGAAGAGCAAATGGCCAGCGTAGCTGTGAAGAACCACAAGAACGGAGCGTTGAATCCTATGGCTCACATGCAGAAAGAAGTGAGTCTTGATGAGGTTATGAAATCTCGCGTTGTCTCCTGGCCCTTGAAGCTCTATGACTGTTCGCTCATCACTGACGGAGCGAGCTGCGTGATCCTCACAAAGCCCAAGCTCGCTAAGAAGCTTACCGAAAATTACGTGCACATCGTTGGCACAGGACAAGCGCAAGATACGTTCTGCCTTCATGAGCGCGAGAGCCTCACTACCGTCAAGGCGGCGAAGATGGCCGCTCAGGAAGCTTACAAAATGGCAGACATCAGAGCGAAAGATATCAACGTCGCGGAGCTGCACGACTGTTTCACCATAGCCGAAATAATCGGCTACGAAGACCTCGGCTTCTGTAGACCCGGACAAGGCGGCAAGTATGTCGAAAGCAACGCCACAGCCCTCAACGGAACACTCCCCGTCAATACCAGCGGAGGTCTGAAATCCAAAGGTCATCCGGTTGGCGCTACGGGCACGGCCCAGATTCACGAGCTCTACCTGCAGCTAACCGGCCAGGCAGAAAGACGCCAAGTAGCAGGCGCAAAAATTGGTTTGGCCCATAACCTTGGAGGATCAGGCGCGACAGCAGTCGTCCACATCTTGAGGAGTGGATAAGATGAGCGAACTTCCCGCTCCGACAATTGAAGAGTTCTATAACTTCTGTACCCAGAGGAAACTGATGGCTGTTAGGTGTGTTCGATGCCGTCACGTGATGGTTCCTCCTCGAGCTATTTGTCCAAATTGCCGCTCGTCAAGAGTCGACTGGGTCCAGCTGGCACAGAGAGGAAAGCTCGTCACGTACACGATTGTGCACGTTTCCCCACCTCAATTCAAACACATGGCGCCCTATGCTGTTGGCATTGTGGAGATGCCTGAAGGGGTTAGGATGCCGAGTATCATCCGGACTTCTCGTTTGGAATCCCTAAAGATTGGAATGGAGTTGGAGGTAGACTTCAGTCCGACCCCGCAGGTGTCAGAATGGCCTCACTGGCCACGATATTTCTTCAAGGAAACCGAATGAGTTTACCATTGTCAGAACTTAAATAGCAGTTTTCCCGTTTTTTCGGGATCATAACGGGGAGCTGGGGTAGACCCGGCTGAGAGGATGGCTTAATCGCCATCGACCCTTTGAACCTGATCCGGGTAATGCCGGCGGAGGGAAGATGAGAAGCCGAAATCTCAGCGGGTTTTCCCTGACCCGAGTCCATAGAGTGGAGAACCCAGAATCATGATTGAACATGGCCAGGCGCTAGCAAGAATTGAAAGACATCTGGAGGTTGAAGCTACAGTTCAGCGCCCGATTCGGACTCCAGCTCTCGACGTAGCTAGGATTGGAGCCTTCTCTGCACTCATCGCCGTTGGCACCATCCTATCCAATGTGCTTCTTGGGTTTGCTCTTCCACCGCCTCTCTCCGAGATCACTGCCGCGCCCCCCTTTTATATGGCCATTGCCGTGTTGTTTTCTCGAAGAGTCAGTTTCTGGTCAACGGCAATCGGCTCGGCCGTTGGGGAAGCAGTCAATATTTTCCTCTTCGGAAGTGCGCCCGGTGCTTTCGCTCTCACGTTCGTTCCGGGAATTGTGCTTGCACGTGCTCCCGAAACGTCGATCATCCACCGATTTCGGGAGAAGACTCTGCGGTTGTTAGCTTTAGGCATGGGCTTGGCGACCGTTTTTGAAACATTGGTCTTTTTTATGATAGATTGGCCTGTTTACTCCTACACAGCGTTCTACTGTCCTCAGTCCCCTTGTGGAACGTCTGGACTTGTGGGAGGATTTTGGCTGGCAGCTTTTGATTTCGGCACTCTAATCGACTTGGTCTGGATTCCGGTTGCGATAATCTTAGTAGTCGCGACGAGGAGAGCGTTCAACGTACGGTTTTTCCACTGAGCTAGGGAAGCCCAGTCCAAGAGTAATGGCTGGCACAATATTCAGACTCACGGGTGCCAAATCGCGGGACATTTTGGTCGGTCCAAGATTTGGTGTTGATGTCTCTGTTCTGAATATTGGGAATGGTCGTGTGATGGTTTCCAGCTGCGATCCCATGTCGCTGATACCTTCCGTAGGGCCCGAAGATTCGGCAATCATGAGTGTAAATGAAGTAGCATCCGATGTTGCCACAAGCGGTCTTTCTCCTAGATACGCCTTGTTTGACCTGAATCTGCCGCCGCAGCTTTCGGACAAACTGTTGAGGCGTTACTGGCGGGCGGTCCATAGGGCTAGCGTCGAGCTCGGTCTGTCGATACTGGGAGGGCACACGGGTAGATTCGAGGGTTGTGATTACTCAATCATCGGTAGCGCCAGTATGTGGGCGACTTGTGGGAGGGACCAGTATTTGACTTCCAGCATGGCAGTCGATGGAGACGATCTCTTGCTTACTAAGAGCGCCGCATTCGGAGCTACGTCGGTACTGGCAAGAGCCTTTCCACGAACTGTTCGAAGGGCAATAGGCACTCCACTTTTTCAATCAGCCTGGAACTATTTCCTTCGAGCAAATACAGTTACAGATGCGCTGTCTGCGGCTTCAGTGGGCATTCATTCACGGGGTGTGACGGCGATGCACGATGTGACCGAGGGTGGTGTGCTGGCAGCCGTAGTTGAAATGGCGAGTGCCTCCGAACTTGGGTCCGTCTTAGACATAGAGAGTATTCCTATTGCCCAGGAAACAAAGGAGATTTGCGGCCTTTTCCACATCGATCCCTTGACCTCTTTGGGAGAAGGAAGTCTGCTAATTGCGTCCAAACCGAATCGGACAAGTCGTATCATTAACAGACTCGCTTCAAAACGGATAGAGGCGAATTTGATCGGACGCTTGTCTTCTGAGGTTAAGGGTGTTTACGGAACGGAACCACGGGGCCGTGTCAAGATACATTATCCGACTAGGGATCCGTACTGGAAGGCGTATTGGAGAGCTGCCAGGAAAGGGTGGCCCTAGAAATGGATGATTCACAGTTCCGCAGTTAATTGCTGGTTGTCGTGGGAGTAGATGTAGACAGGGTTCTCGATCCTCCGCAGGAGGTCAATTGATTCCAATCCCTGGGCGGTACTGTAGATCATCCCGGTGATGTTCCGTTTCTCGATGTTCTCCGGTAGCGGGGCTGCATCCCCTGTATAGACGAAGTTTCGGCTCTTCCACTTCACTACCACAGACTGATGTCCGATCGTGTGTCCCGGTGTCGGCACAATCTCAACCCCATCCTCAATAACATATCCTCCTCGCAGTGGCACGAACTCTCCCTCGATGTCGAAGAATTCTCGTAAGTAGCTCACGCGCATAAAACGGTCGGGGAAGAATGCATAGCGAACCTCGTCCGTTTGTTCTAGAAACTTCGCGTTGGAAAAAATAATATTGTTTCCGCAGTGGTCAAAGTGCAGATGAGTATTCACTACCAAGGTAATGTCGCTGGGCTTTAGCCCAGTTTTCTTGAGTGACAGTCGTAATTGTTCTTCCTTGGTTCTAATGACTTCGTGGAACTTCTCGTATTTTGGTGGAAGTGTCCCGATTCCGGTGTCTACTAAGATGTTCTCCTTTTCCGTTCTTATCAACAGCGGTTTGAGGGCCGCCTTGTACTTGGTTCCTTGGTATTTCCCAAACACTAGAAAGCTCTTGTCAAGCGTGAAGTAGCCATCTGAAAGGAGTCTTACGTCAATAACAGTCAAAGCGAATTCGTTCCGCTCATCGGGATGAAAGGCTATAAGCTATCCAGTTCGGAGGCCTTCAAAAGAAGCCTCGACAATTTATCAAGTGCTGTTGGAGCGCATATGGGAGTTGGCTGGAGCAAGCATCAGACGTGAGCCGCTCTGGGTTCCTTCCAAGGAACGAATAAAGGAAGCCAATCTCACCGATTTTATCGCCTTTGTGAATGACGAGTATGGTCTCAACGTCAGGTCGTATTCCGATTTGTACAGGTGGTCAATCGAGAAACCCGCGGGGTTCTGGCCCGCAGCCTGGGATTATGCAGGGATCTCATGTTCCAGACGGTTTGAAAAGGTTGTAGACGACTTCGCCAAGTTCCCAGGGGCCAAATGGTTTCCGGGGGCTCGATTGAACTTTGCCCAGAACCTCCTCAGATACAGGGATGAAAGAGTCGCTTTCGTCTCAAGATCGGAGGGGCGCGGTTCTTCACAGCTGACGTATTCCGACCTTCACAGAAGAGTAGGGCGCCTTGTAAATGCACTGCGTGAGATGGGTGTCCGTCCCGGAGACCGGGTAGCGGGCTACATGTCCAATATAGAGGAAACAGCCATCGCTATGCTGGCAGCGACAAGTATCGGCGCCGTCTGGGCTTGTTGCGGCGCAGAACTTGGCTCGGGAGCAGTCTTGGACCGTCTTGGGCAGATCGAACCCAAGGTCCTGTTTGCTGTTGACGGGTACGTCTACAAGGGAAGGAAGTTCAACATCCTCCCCAACGTCGAGAAGGTCGTTGACGGAATTCCTTCGCTTGAGAAGGTCGTGATGGCATCCCATTTGGGGGCCGAGCTAGGAGGAGAATCCATTCCCGGTTCTGTTGGGTTTGATGAACTCGGCCGGTCAGAGGCAACAGGTGAAATCCGGTTTGAACAATTACCTTCCGACCATCCCGTGTATGTCATGTTTACCTCTGGCACAACAGGGAAGCCTAAGTGTATAGTTCAGGGAGCCGCTGGGGTCCTGGTAAACCAACTGAAGGAGATATTGCTCCATGCTGACTTGAAGAAGACTGATCGTATCGCCTACATCACATCGCCGAGTTGGATGATGTGGAACTGGCTGATGAGTTGCCTGGCTGTGGGAGCCAGGGTTGTATTATACGATGGAAACCCTCTCCACCCTGACTGGGGCACCATCTGGAGGTTAGTCCAGGAGGAGAAGATAACAGTCCTGGGATGTAGCGCCAGCTACATCAACCATCTTAGAAGAATAGGCGCGAGACCTGGCAAAACCTACGATATGTCATCGCTTAGGGAGATTTCCCAGACAGGTTCGCCCCTCTCTACGGAAGGGTTCGAATGGGTCTACAAGGAGGTCAAAGATGACTTGCATCTCAACTCTATCTCGGGAGGCACGGACATTAACGGCTGCTTCGCTGGGGGAGTACCGGTCCTGCCGGTTTACGCCGGAGAGCTACAGGCACCCGGCCTTGGAATGAAGGTTAACGTGTATGATGAGAATGGAGAGCGCGTTATCGATGCGATGGGCGAACTGGTTTGTGAGGCTCCGGCTCCACCTATGCCTCTATACTTCTGGGACGACTCTAACAATCAAAAGTACCGGGAAGCCTACTTCGAATACTACAGGCCCAAGGGAAAGAACGTATGGAGGCACGGGGACTACGTGATGGTTCATAGCGACACAGGAGGATTCACCTTCTACGGCCGATCTGATGCCGTGATAAAGGCCTCCGGGGTCCGGATTGGCACCTCGGAAATTTACAATGTGGTCGAGAAACTGCCTGAGGTCGCCGACAGCCTGGTGGTAGGTCAGAACTGGGAAGGAGACCAGAGAATCATTCTCTTCGTCAAACTAGCCCCGAACCACCGGCTTTCAGAGGATTTGAAAGAGAAGATTAGGAAAGTGGTTCGGGAAGAAGCTTCTCCAAAGCACGTTCCCGCTTTGATACTGGAAGTACCTGATATTCCCTATACTCTCAACATGAAGAAAGTTGAGGTTGCGGTTGCGAATATTGTGAACAACAGACCCGTAACGAATCGGGATGCTCTAGCAAATCCTGAATCCCTCGATTTCTACACAGAACTCCTTCCACTGCTTCAGGCAAAATGACGATATGCTCTTTGCGGAGAATCTCCGCTTTGCTGAAGACTCCGTCCATGGCGCACTTGATGGTGGATTCGTTTGTCTGGCTGTTGCCAGAGTTGATGCATAGCATCATGATTCCTCATCAGTTTACCAGGCATAACTTGTCTCCGGCCTTTACCAAGGCTCCGGGCTGGACGTAGATTTCTTTCAACACTCCTTTCTTTGGAGAAGCAATTTCGTTTTCCATCTTCATCGCCACTAGAACAAAAATCGCTTCGCCGGCCTTGACAGTTGCCCCTAAAGACGCCCTCGAGAGAGCGATCTTGCCGGCCATCGGAGACGTTATCAGCGCGGGTCCCTCAAACTCAGCTTCTCCCCTGTCAAGGCTAGATTCCGGAATTTCCAATGAGGCGGAAATATGCTGGTTATTTAGCCGGACAATAAAGCCCAGGTTTCCATGTTCTATTTCGGCTCGAAAGATTCTTCCTCCAACTTTCAGAATCATCTCATGGGAGTCTTCTCCCATTTTCCTCACTATCTCAACCTTGAACTCCGAACCGTCAACATCTACTCTTTCTCCCGTTCCTTGTGCCCCCAACTCTTTGACTTCGAATCGTTTACCTTCCAATGTCAGAGTTGGCATACTTAGAGTCCTTCGACGAAGAGAGCTGGCCTCAAGTGCTGAGGTTCAAGCAAGTCTCTCCTCCATCTACTCGCTTGAATCCCGTTTGTGGTTTTAGTCGTCCGCTCGGTCGTGAAATGCTTCATCGCGACGTAAGCTATCGCAGCCTCCGTTTTCGAGATGGAAGTCTTTGGTTTCCATCCTAACAGTCGCTGGTCGAGAAACTGGGTGTGATAGGTGCCCTTCAAGAAAGTAGGGTCTCCCATGAGCATCTTATGCACAGTTATGGTAGTTTTGACCCCTTCCACCAACGTTTCGGATAAGGCTACTCTCATTGTTGCTAGGGCGGCAGATCTTGTGGGACTGTGGCAGGCGATCTTTGCGATCAGTGAGTCGTAGTATTCGGGAACCGGGCACCCGTCGTAGAGCGCCGTGTCAACTCTCACTCCGGGGCCACTAGGCGGGGTAAACCGAGTTACTCGTCCTGGAATTGGAGCGAAGTTCCTTTCTGGGTCTTCGGCGTTAATCCGGCAGTTTATGGCCGTTCCGGAGAAGCTTATTTCGTTCTGAGACAGCTCAAGTCCATCACCACTGGCTATCTTCAGTTGTTGTTCAACAATGTCAGTATTGGTGACGAGTTCGCTGACCAGATGCTCGACCTGAATTCTCTTGTTCGTTTCCAAGTAGTAGAATTTCCCTTCTTGAGAGCGTACAAATTCTACCGTCCCAGCGTTCTCATAGTGGGTTGCTTTGGCAACTTTCAAGGCCAACGAGACGAGTCGTTTCCTCTCTACTACTGTTAGCACTGGGGATGGGGTTTCTTCCAGTATTTTCTGGTATCTTCTCTGAAGGGAGCATTCTCTTTCGCCTAGATGTATGATCCGAGCCTTACGTCCTGCCAGGATCTGGACTTCGATATGGCGTGGCGATTCGAGGAATTTTTCGATGTACAAGTCAGACCGGCCAAATGCTACTTGGGCCTCGGCTTTGGCGACTTCGAAAGCTCTAGGCAATTCTTTCTTGTTTCGGACTAGCCTTAGTCCTCTGCCTCCTCCGCCAAATGTTGCTTTGAGCAGGATTGGGAGTCCAATTCTGTCAGCTTCTTCTTCTGCTTCTTCAAGGGTCTGGACCTCTCTTCTCGAGCCCGGAGTCGTTGGAACACCTGCCTCAGAAGCCAGTTTTTTCGATTCGAATTTGTTTGCCACTTGGCCCAGGATGCGGCTTCTGGGTCCGATGAAGGTGATCCCTGATTCTTCGCAAGCCTCTGCGAACTGTGGGTTCTCTGCCAGGAACCCGTAGCCTGGATGAACGGCTTCTGAATCCGACTTGCTGGCGACGCTTAAGATTCTCTTGATGTTAAGGTAGCTCTCCGACGGTTCACCTGGACCAATAGAGTAGGCTTCATCGGCGAACCAGACGTGTTGCGACTCGGTGTCGGGTTCAGAGTAAACGGCGACCGTTTTCACTTTGAGCTTTTTACAGGTGCGAATGATTCTGAGGGCTATCTCTCCTCTGTTAGCGATGAGAATCTTCCTGAACATTACTGGTCGATTTCTCAGAGAGGAATGTTGTCATGCTTTCTGGGAGGCCGTGCTTCCCGTTTCGTCTTCAACGCCTCCAGATTCTTTATCAAGACCCGGCGTGTTTCGCGTGGTTCTATCACATCGTCCAGGTAGCCTCTGCCGGCGGCTATGTAGGGATTGGAGAATTTGCTTCGATAGTCGGATACTAGTTTGTGTCTTGCTTCTTCAGAATTCTTTGCCTTCGAAAGCTCGGTGCGGAAAATTATGCTGATAGCTCCGTCTGGGCCCATTACTGCTATCTCGGCGGACGGCCACGCTAGGTTAAGGTCTGCTCGTATGTGTTTGCTGCCCAATACATCGTAGGCACCGCCGTAAGCTTTCCTAACGATTAGTGTGAGCTTTGGCACCGAGGCTTCGCAATAAGCGAACAAGAGTTTAGACCCGTGGCGGATGATTCCCTCATGTTCTTGGTCGATTCCGGGGAGGAAGCCGGGGACATCTACGAAAGTAACGATGGGGATGTTAAACGCGTCGCAGAAGCGAACAAAACGGGCAGCCTTGACCGACGAGTTGATGTCAAGTGCTCCCGCGCTAGACTTGGGTTGGTTAGCTACGAGTCCAATAACGTGACCGTTCAGGTGGGCGAGCCCAATTATGATGTTTGGAGCCCAAAGAGCCTGCACTTCAAGGATCTCGCCTCCGTCCACAACTCTCGTCAGAATTTCTCTCATATCGTAGGGTTTGTCAGGGTCGTCGGGCAGAATGCTATTCAGTTCTTCTTCCCTTCCAGGAGGAGTTCTGGGCTTTGCGACCGGGGGGTCCTCCATGTTGTTAGATGGGAGGTAGCGGAGGAGACGCTTGATCTCTTGGAGGCAGTCTTTCTCGCTTCGGGCGAAGAAGTGGGCGACTCCGCTCGTGGTGTTGTGAAGTCGAGCCCCTCCTAGCTCTTCGAAGCTTACATCTTGGTTGAGAACTGTTTTGATTACGTCGGGTCCGGTAATGAACATGTGGCTCGTCTTGTCCACCATAAAAGTGAAATCGGTCATCGCCGGAGAATAGACGGCTCCACCAGCGCACGGTCCCATTATCGCCGAAATCTGGGGGATCACTCCTGAGGCCAGCACGTTTCTAAAGAAGATCTCGGCATAGCCTCCAAGACTTACCACTCCCTCCTGTATCCGCGCTCCTCCAGAGTCGTTGAGGCCAATGACTGGAACTCCTGTTTTCATCGCCAAGTCCATAATCTTGGTGACCTTCCGCGCGAACATCTCACCTAGGGACCCGCCAAAAACTGTGAAGTCATGGGAGAAGAGATACACCGTTCTTCCGTCAATAGTTGCATGCCCGGTGACCACTCCGTCACCCAGTATCTTCTTCTCATCCATGCCAAAATCACCAGTCTGATGGACCACGAACCTGTCTAACTCGACAAAGCTACCAGGATCGACGAGCGCGTCAATCCGCTCCCGGGCCGTCAGTTTGCCTTTAGCGTGTTGCTCTTGGATCTTGTCGAGGCCGCCTCCAAGCTGAGATTTTTCGCGCCGTTCACTCAGCTCCTTCACGAGGTCACGCATATTCAAGGGTGCAGCGCGGTTGAGCCTGGCTCGTATAAAAGTAGGAACTGCAACGCTAAGGTTCCATTACTCTAAGAAGTCCGTCATCTGCAATGGTTCTGTTCCCGTCATCCGTTTCGAGAATCAAATGCCCTTGAAGATCTACTCCAGTGTTGATTCCGTTGACCGTTCTAGTAGATGTTGTTATCTGAACTCGTTTTTCGCGGTGCATGCAAGTTTGCCACCATTCTCTCATGATTTCGGCCGGATCCCGTGCCTTCTCATACTCCGAAGCAAACGATTTCAGAAGAGAATCCAACATGGTCTCCAACCTGTAGCGTCTCCTAGTGCTATGATAGAGGGATGTGGCCCCTTTGGGGAGCCGTTCGAGATTGATGTTGACGTTGATGCCTATTCCAATTATTGCGAAGGCGACTTGTTTCTGGATTAGCTTAGCTTCGACTAGAATTCCTCCGAGCTTTCGCGAGTCGAGCATGATGTCGTTGGGCCATTTGACTCCCAGCCTAAGTCCAGACGCTGTCTCGATTCCTCGAAGTGATGCATTTGCAGCAATGAACTGGAGGATGGGAACTTGGTTGGCCTGAAAAGGCGGTTTGATGATGATGGAGAACCACAGTCCACCTCTTGGAGACCGCCAATGTCTCCCACGTCTGCCTCTTCCTTGGGTTTGGACTTCTGAGGCTACCACCGTCCAGTTTTCGGTTCCCTTCTCAGCGAGGCGGTAAGCTAGCTTATTGGTGGATTGGACTCTTTCGTATCGGAGGATATTCAGAGGCGAGCCCTCTCTCTAGCTCGCGTCGAATTTCGTTTAAGGATTAAGTGGAGACTGCGAGAGGTCGAAGACCTTCGGGAAACGGTCTCCATGATGTGTATATGTTATCGGCAAAATTGAGAGTTCTCATCTCTACCTTAAGGGCCCCTTCGATATCTTGATCCCTGAATTCTAGCACAACATCTGCGAACCTCTTGACTATTTCCACCATTGGACGGTCGTGAATATCCTCTTTGATCACGAGTATCGCGGTTCGCTTCTTGAGTTTGACCCTCGAAGCCAGTTGGCAGAAGAAAGAGTAGAAGCTCTCGGATGATTCGGTGCTCTTGATTATGTTGTCGAGGAAGTCGCCGAGGATTACTTGATTACTTTGCCCTTGGAGAGCCTTCTCGATGAACAGGTTGACCTCTAGCAGATTGTCGGGGGAGATAATTTCTACATCGGGGGACGGATGAGCCAAGGAGTTGCCGTCTGCGAACGTAATCCATCCCACTTTGTGGGGATGTCCGTTGGACATCTCTTCAGGAGCCGTCGGTCCCAATACGAGAACTGGTAGGAGCCCAAAAGCGTCTATAGTGTCTCTAAGGATTGATCTCATGGTCTCTCGGACGCTTACGTTACCTCGAACACAGACGACGACCAGTCGATACTTGTCCCCGACGCTTCTGTTCAGGTTGCTGTGGTTATGATCGTTCGCAAGAGTTTCTTTGTGAGCAGTCATGTCTACTGTTTCCGTAGAAAGCTACCTTTCTTAGGTAATCCAAGTAACTGGCTGTACCATCTCGGCAGTTGTAGATCGTCTGCTACCTTTGTTACCTAAATTGGTAGATTTCATAGCTTCTATCGGGCGAGGAGTTGGAATATAAGACTTTACCTTTACTTCGCAATAAGGTAAGGAGCTTCTCTAGAGAAAATAGTAGGTAGACTTCTGAACCCAAGTTTGGGCTCTGAACCTCGTTTGCGGGGAAATGAATGAAGCTCCAAAGCCCTGGTTATTATTCAAAGTAAAGAGATTATGAGATCGCTTACTGGTCGATTTGAGGTGGACGGGACATTACGCCGGGCCCAGGTCCACTCGGGGACGATGGACGAAGCTCTAACTGGCTCATGATCATGAGCAAGCTGCGTATTTCGTCAATGCTTCGGAGATTCTTCTGAAGCTGACTCCGATATTCCTCCCGTGTCGCCTTGTATTCTGGTTCAGGGATTTCTCCCGACATGTATCTGCTCTCTAGGCCCATGAGGTTCTGAGGGGCATTTGTAACTTGGTCTCTCAAATCTCGAACTCTTTGAGTCAGATTTTCGCCGAGCTGAGCCATTTTGTCAGCCATTGCCCTATTGGCCCGGTTCAGCTCTTCTCTGAGCATTGATAGTCTTTGACGGAAACTGTTGATGTCCGTAACAACTTTCTCTATGCCAACCTCACTCATTTGCTTTGCACCGACGATGGAGCCTTGAAGCTCCCGGGCCAGCCTTACAGGTGTTGTAACCACTAAGAATGAGAGAAAGTTACGTTGAAATTCGTGCGGAAAATTGACTAATTCTTCTCGTCGGACTTCGAACCGGACGCGGAACTCGTGCTGGAGGTTGCTGTTGTCGAAGTCTGACCTAAGTCTGCCTCTAGAGGCGCCGGTGGCGGGGTTGTCAGCATGGTCCAGCCTATCCAGCCGGTAATGCCGAGGATGCCTAAGACTGCCAAACTCACGACGATTTGTATGAGGAACACTAACAGTCCGCCGTTGGTAAGTGCAACGACGATGTAGCCTAAGAAGATCAGTACGGAAACGATGAAGATCAAACCACCATACGATTGGTCCTTGTTCAACTACGCTTCTCCCTCTGCGGTTGTGGGCTATCAGCGTCCGTATATAAATGAATTATTGTGAAGCATTTCTCTGCTACATGTTCTTGTAGCCTGGCCGTTGAGACAGTAATTTCGGGTAGGTCAGCTGACGGGTCGGGTATCCTTCAGTCTCAGCCTTGATCCTCTTCAGAAAACTGTTGAGAGTTGTCTTGATCTCCTTGCCCTCTTCTCTCGCTCGGATCGATAAGTTTCCAGTCTTGACCTCTCTCTCCCCGAAGACGATGATGTATGGAACCCAGCTGAGTTCGGCGTCTCTGATTCGGCTTTGAATGGTGTCGTCACGGTCGTCAAGGTCTGCCCTTACTCCTGCTTTTTCCAATCTTTCCAGAAGTTTCGTTCCTTGCTTGACTAACTGTTTCCCTAGCGGGATGATTCTTGCTTGAACAGGTGAGACCCATACTGGGAGCATTGGCTTCCTGCCCTGTCTCTCAAGCCGGACCGCAGAGTCCAGTAGAGTGAAGAGGTACCTCTCTAAGCCCCCAATAACTGCAGTATGGATAATTACCGGGTAGACTTTCTCCCCCTTCTCATTCGCATAGTGAATGTCGAAGCGGTTCGCGTTGCCGACGTCGATCTGAAACGTTCCTATCTCCCTGGGCCTATCAAGGTCGTCAATAATGTTGTATTCGACGTTTAGCACCCAGTAGTAGTTTCCTTCAGGAACGAAGTTGATCAGAATAGGCTTCTTCTCTACTTTGACAAGTTCCAGGAAGAAGTCCTTGTGCTGTTCGAAAAAGGAGTGTGTCGTATTATACAGGGAAACGTATTCTCGGTGAAGCTTTCTCACCTCCTCATAGATTCTCTTGTGGACCTTGTCACCGACCTGAATCGCCTCGCCAAGGTCTTTGAGGTAGATGTGGAGATCGGGCATCAGAAATTTTCTAAGGCGGAAGGATAGGAGAAGTTCTCCGCTCTGTTCCAACCGGTAGCTATCGGCGACCTCGAACGTTCCGAAGGGAAGGTTCCGGTAGCTGAGGGTCCAGTCCTTGACCATGGAGAATTGTTGGAAGCAAGCTGCGTATCGGAGCACGAACGCTCTCTCGTCCACCTTCACTTCATAGGCCCGTGAGCCGAAGAGTTGGAGGTGTTCCTTGATCGGTTTCACGTTAACGTCAAACATGTTAGTGCCTCTGACGTTAAGTACGGGAATGCCGATTTGTCTGACGACTTGGTTCGCGTATTCTCCGAGGAGATTGATTATCATGTCCGACTCGGGGCCGAAGCGCATCTGGCCGACATCGGCGAATGATTCCCATTCGATCCCGAATCGTCGAGCGTATTCTAGAAAGTGAGGCTCGCCACCCGTCAGGCCCTTTTTCAGTGCCTCTTTTTCGACTAGCGACTTGAATTCTTCCATTCCGGGACTGTACTGGAAGTTTTCTGGAGGGTGTAGGTTTCCCTTCTCATCCATTATGACGTATTCAGTTTTGGTCTGGAGAGTGGTCGGTTGTTTCTGTGAATGTGCGGTGACCGTTCTGGAGAGTTCAGACAGAGGATGGCCCTTGGCTGATATGGTGAAGCTCTTGTACCACCCAAATGGTCCTCTGCTAACTTCGTAGCCATCGTCAGCCAGCTTTCTTTCGAGATTCTTGAGAATCGCAATTGCTGGGTCTCGAGATGCGAGGTTCGTGGAAAGGTGGGCATACGGGTACACCATGACCCGTTTGGTTTTGATCCAGCCCAAGATCTCCTCGATGGATGAGGCGGCGTTAGAAGCGGTCTGTTCCGGAGTTTCTTCGTCAGTCTTCTCGACTGTGCAGAAGGCGACTAGTCCATCTTCGAGTCCCCCCTTCTTTGCGTGCTCCTCGAGGGGCTCGGGTTCCTTGAGTGCTTTCTCTTTTGCCTCGTATTCGAATTTGTCGGCGTGAATGAGTAGGAGTCTCAAGGCATCATCCTCCATCTTTGCACTTGCTTCTCTTTGCGCAGCTTTTTCTTCAGCTCTTTGTAGTGATCTTTGCACAAGTACCCTCTACCCGTAGTGGTTACTCGCAAGCCTGCTCTGGAAACATCTTCACCCGAAACGGATTTTATCGCGTCTTTGCCGCAGTTCATGACAGAGCACTTTATGCCCTTGCCGACCTTGCCCAATCCTCGAGCACTTGTTCCTTGGGCGTTTGTATCTCTAATAGAAGGTTTCCTGAGGCTCGCAACAATGCTCTATAAACATCGGATTGAGAAGTTTGGAAAGACTTGCTTTCACGGATCCAGTATCTAGTGGAAGGGGCCTTCCAATCTTCCGCGAGAATCTTCAACAGGGTAGGATTCTCGCCAAACACGCTGACCTTGATAGGTCTTGTAATCACTCTGATTGTGGCTGCTCTCTATTCAACTGGCTTGTTTGGATGGGCTTGGGCAGGGTCTGTTGTGGGATTGCTGGTGGCTGGTTACTTTGACGCGGTTGACGGTGCAATGGCTCGCAAATATGCGCGGGTGTCAAAGGTTGGCGGTGTTCTGGACAGTGTGTTTGATCGGATAGGCGAAATCGCCCTCTACTCAGGTTTAGCGCTAGGGGGGCTAGTTTCGGTCTGGGTTGGTCTTTGGGCCCTTTCCGCTTCTCTGATGGTGAGTTATGTTAGGGCGAGGGTTAGCGTTGAGGGTGTCACATTGAAGGGTGTAGGGCTCGCGGAGCGTCCGGAAAGACTATTAATTCTTCTCGTTGCGACGACTTTTTGGCCTGCAAACCCCAATATTTTGTTCTGGGGAGTTCTTCTTGTGGCCTTACTGTCCTCGGTCACTGTCGTGGAGCGCGTCTACCGCGCAAGCAAAGTTCTCCTGAGAGAGGAGGCTTAGAGCCGTCTATCGTCGTGAGAGCGTACTTTGGAGACTCCGAAGTGAACTGCGCAGGAGACACAGAGGTTCTTCATGACCCTTTGTCGGGCAATGTAGGTTCCCTTAGCCCGTAGCTCCTTGGCCAACGAGGGCTCTACTAGGGATACCCAGCTTGTCACCCTCTTCATCTTGTCCCGGGGGGAAAGCATCCCACAGTTTGAGCACTGGTTTAGTTCGCTTCTGCCCTTTCCGCCCTTGCTGCGTCCTCTAGACCTTCGCTTCTTCGGCATCTCTTTTCAAATCCTAATGCATCTAGCCTTGGCTTTAGTACTAATCTCTTCCGTTGGGCGAATGTAGGGGTACCTAGAGTCCCGTATGATGGACATCGCAGTCTGCGGCAATCCAACGCTGGATGAGATAGTGGAACATGCCCGGGTTAGCTTGGTCCCAGGCGGATCCGCACTGTATGTCTCCAGTGCTGCAGCCTTCCTAGGGGCCAAAGTGGGGATATTGGGAAACGTGGGAGACGACTATCCATCGAAGGTTCTGAAATGGTTAGGCGACCGTGGAGTAGACCTCAAATTGCTGAAGAGGGTTCATTGTCCCTCGACAAGATTCCGTATTGTGTACGATTACCGTTCCCGCAAACTTTGGCTCTTGCAGCCAGGTCAGGAGGTGGTGCGAAGATGGACGGGGCCGCGGATAGAAGGTATTCATCTGGGACCAGTTTTCAACGAGATCCCCAAGTCCTTGATCAAATCTGCTCGTCGGCATTGCAAGTTCCTATCACTGGACATTCAAGGACTGGTCCGGCGGGCAAGTTCGTCCGGGTTGGTCCAGACAGTGCGGAAAAACCTTCGAGATACCTTGGAGCTCTGCGATGCCGTCAAAGCGTCTGAGGACGAAGTTCAGATTGAGATGTCCAGCCGAAACTCCCTGGAAGCTATCGATCGACTCTTAGCCGCGGGACCCAGCTATGCAATCGTTACTCTCGGGGTGAACGGTTCCTTATTGGGGATCAGAACCGGCCGAAAGTTCTTCGTTCCTGCATTTCCGGAACCGCACATCGTGGACCCTACAGGTGCCGGTGATGTATTCGCGGGCTCTTGGCTGCGAACCTACCTCTGGACGAGAGACCCTGTGTGGGCGGCTTCCGTCGGGTCCGCCTTCGCCTCCTTGACCTCCAGAAGAAATGGGCTCTCAAAATTCACGCTGTCGAGAAACGAACTGTTACGCCGTACGTCTTGGGTGTATAACAGAGTTAAGGCCCTACGGAGAACCTAGTAGGACCTTGCGAAGAATACTTCCCTCGAGTTGGGCTTCCCACAGTGAACGCACTTTCCTTTGCGGGTTTCGCTGAAAGGTACAACTCGTACTGTTGCTCCAGTTTCTCCTTTGATCTTGTCTTCGCAGTCGACGTCGTCGGAGAGGAAGGCTCTGACGAATCCACCTTTCTCCTCTATGATCTTCTTGAAGCTCTTCATGTCTTCTGCAGTGCTGGTTAGCTCATCCATTGTCTTTCTGGCCTTTTGAAGGAGAAAATTTTGGATCTCATCTAGTATTTTCGTGATTTGTGACGCGGCGTCGCTCTGACTCACCATAATCTTCTTGCCCGTATCCCTCCGCACTAGGGTTACCTGTTTTGACTGGATGTCTCTCGGACCTATTTCTACGCGTAGGGGGACGCCTTTCATTTCCCACTCATGGTACTTCCAGCCGGGTGTGTATTGCGCTCGATCATCGATGAAAGTCCTTACTCCGTTCTTCTCAAGGGCCTCAGCCAAGTGTTGAGTTTCTTTGAGGATGTTCTCTTTGTCTGACTCTTTATAGTGGATGGGAATGATGACTACCTGTGTAGGAGCTACTCTAGGTGGCAGGATCAATCCTTGATCGTCTCCATGGGTCAGGATAGCGGCCCCTATCACCCTCCACGAAAGGCCCCATGAGGTCGTCCAGGCGAAATGCTCCTTCTCGTCCTTCCCAAGATACTTAATCTCGAAAGGCTTGGAGAATTTCTGGCCTAGGTGATGCGACGTGCCCATCTGTATGGCTTTTCCGTCCGGCATGATGGATTCGAGTGTCGTGGTGTAGACTGCACCCTTGAACTTCTCCCGCTCCGTCTTCTTCCCAATAACCACCGGTATGGCCAGTTGGTCCTCCACGAGTCGTTGGTAAATATCTAGAATTGTCATTACTTCCGCTTCACCTTCTTCCTCTGTGCCGTGGACTGTGTGTCCTTCCTGCCAGAGAAACTCGGTGGTCCGGATGAACGGTCTGGTGGAGGTAATTTCTGCTCTTACAACCGAGTTCCAAACGTTGATCAGAATGGGCAGGTCGCGCCAGCTTTTGACCCATTTGCTGTAGGACTCGTAGATGATCGTCTCTGATGTCGGCCGAATGGCCAACCTCTCGGCTAGCTCCGTGTCGCCGGAATGTGTTACCCAGAACACTTGTGGCGTGAAGCCTTCGAAGTGTTCCGCCTCCTTTTTCAGGAGACGTTCAGGTATGAGGAGTGGGAAGTACGCGTTCCTGTGTCCTATTGACTTGATCTTCTTGTCGAAGTGTTCCTTGATGTTCTCCCAGATAGCATAGCCGTAGGGCATCATGATCATGAAGCCCTTTGCACTGGAATAATCGGCCAGTTGAGCCTTCGTGACGACCTGTGTGTACCATTCAGATAGATTCTCGGCCTTCTTTACAGTAATCCCGAGATCCTTGCCGCTCATAGGTTTAGACTCCGAAAAAGATGGCGCGAAGATGAGTTAGCGTAGTTGAGGTGAGCCTGGAAGAACTTCACCCATTGTAACCCGTTCCCATTGAGTCGGCACGCATTTAGCCTATTTAGCCTTTCTTTCCCTAAGGGGAACTTCAGAAAAACGCGCGAAGTTGTGCGGCCGACCACGAAGCAGGGAATGATTCCGATTGCCGGATTCTTCAGCAGACAGCTGAGTCAGAGACTATTTTTCCTTCTCGCTTATGCTCATAGAGAACGACGGAGGATACGGTGCTCTTTACCCCGTTGATCTTGAGCACTTTGTTCTTGAGAATTTCTCTGAAGGCCAATATGCTATCTACTTTCAGCATACAGACAACATCATATTCGCCTGTAACTTCATAGACATCCGTAACCTCGGGGAGTTTTACAAGGCTCTCGGTTACTTTCTCCAACTCTTTCGAGTCTACGAAAAGGTTGAGAAAGACTCTAACATCTTTTGTCGTTTCAAGTTCACCGAGATTTCTCACGGCTCGGAAAGGACTTGTATTAAAAGCGTAGAGGGAAGTTGGCTAGTTTGATTTGAGCTTCAGCTTCTTAGGCAAGTACTCGTCAACGATGTACGTCAGCCCGTATCTGCTGAAAGCTTCTTGTTCCGACTTCTTCCGAACCTTCCTGAAAGTCTCAATCTCTCGCTGCCAGAGTCCCCCAGCATAGCGCGGGTCCTTCTCTAGCTCGTTCAAGCGTTTGATGTCCAAATCCGTTAGCGGGTCGCTGGGCAGCTTGTAGTCCACAATGTC
>WNFB01002276.1_pt1 | contig 26125 bp, 26 predicted proteins | sample 5400501 | NCBI WGS metagenome assembly WNFB01 (sample SAMN13153341, study PRJNA577476) | soil metagenome | isolation source: 200 cm saprolite under Douglas fir tree site 2 hole 1 | place: USA:California | collected 2015-04-18 | reverse complement strand
GGCTAGTCCTCCTGTTCCTGTTGATCAAGAATCTGGTTTAACTCTCGTTCCAATTCAGGTGCGGGAAGGCGAACGAGTGGCTGCTCCTGCTCCGACAGGAGCGGCTCCAACTTCTCACTCTCGATAAGTGGTGGCTCCAGCACTTGCGAAGCAGGTTCAAGTTCTCGCCACCACTTTGCTAGCATTGCGGGATCAACTGTTCCGAGTTTTCCCGTATCTGCCTCTCGCATGGCCCAGCTGAGCGCCGCCTCATCCAGGGGAACCTCGTGCCCGGCCTTGACGCTCAGGTCCCACTTGTGACGCATAAGATCAAAGTAGGCACGCATAGGATCTTGCCCGCTTGTAAGGTTCTGACGCAGTAAGAGAATAGCCGGAAGGTGATACCGGGTATACCAGTGCTGTGCGGCCTCCTCGATGCTCACATCGCGCCCTTCATGTTTGCTCATTATCGCCTGGTGGCCAAGGATCATGTTATAGAATCGGCGTGCATAAGGGCGTGGTACTGTGATACCCAACAGTTCTTGAATGCGACGGACATACCAGCCTGGCAGCACCGTGACAAATTGTTGTAAGGTGTGTCCACTCGTGCTCAACAGAGAGAACCCCCAGCGATTCAGGGTTTGTAGAAAACGTTCTACCTGGAAGAAGGAAGTCGATGCCGGTGGGTTTGTCAATTGAGCATGTTCCCGGCGTAGCCAGCGATAGCGCCGTTCAAAGTAGCGGAAATCCTCATCATCGACCCATACACTATCAAGCCCCTCTTCTTCAGGCAGTCCGCGTGCCTTGCGCAAATCTTCTGCTTGCCATAAGAGCGACTCGTTAAATAATGCCAGGTCCTGCTCGCGTAGCCCTTCACTCACCGGGCCGGGAAAGAGTTCTGCTGTCTCTGCATCGGCCATAATCGCCAGGACGCGCCGGCCATCGATGCGAATCAGGACGTTTGCCAGCGAGGGATCGCCCCAGTATATTCCATGCTCGTGCAGCTCGATCATCAGTACTGCCACCGCTGACCACAAATGTTGCTTGTTGCGTTTGGTAAAAGGTACGCGATAGAGCAGAACATGTGGTATAACACGTGGAGCCAACCTCGTCACCGTATACCCACGATCGCCGCTTGTGTATTCAGGCACGCCACCGGGCCCCCGCACTTCGAGCATTACCGGTGGCGCCGGGACGGTCACGGTTCCGACCGGACTGAGTGCGGGAATGCCACGGTGTTCGATCTCACGCAGATTGCTTATCTCGCGCTCTGCCATATGAGGGGTCGTCTCTTTGATGGCATAGCGAAAGCCTTCCCTCTCCACAAAGATCACGGGATGGCGCGACTCGCCTCTACGGATCAAGAGAGGCACAACGCCATGTTCCGGCCATTCCTCCAATGGAACATTCCAGGGCAGACCCTCCAGCCGCTGCTGGTCGTCTGCACGCATGTGAAACTGTGGGTTAGTATGGGTAGTTGTTATGTCGCTTTGTTTATTCTGCATCGGTAGGTACTGCTCATCAATATGGTGTATAAAAGAAAGAAAGTTAGGTACGTTTGCTAGTTTAGCACGAGTTCTTTGGGTAGGGCAAATCAGAGAAAAGAAGTTCTTCCATATGATATAGTTTGAGTACGATCGTTCTTCGATTCTCCATTATTTGAAACCAGAGAAGACCAGGAGGCGTACATGGGTACCGTTAGCTTCAATTTTTCGGGCGAGGTCGCCCTCGTTACCGGCGGCTCTCGCGGACTAGGCCTAGAAATTGCTCAGGCTTTCGGTGGTGCGGGAGCCACGGTGGTCATCACAGCCCGCCGGGAGCAGTGGCTGAGCGAGGCAGAGCAAGTCTTGAAGGATCAAGGAGTGGATGTCCATGCTATGATCGCCGATGTCGCCGATCCCGCTTCGGTAGAGCAACTGGTGCAGCAGACCCTTGCAGCCTGTGGCAAAATCGATGTGCTGGTGAATAATGCCGGCCTGACGTGGGGTGCACCTGCTGAGACGATGCCATTGGATCGCTGGCGGCAGGTGATCGATGCCAACATCACCGGCACCTTTCTCATGTCACAGGCCGTCGGGCGGCATATGCTAGAGCGCGGTAAAGGCGTAATGATCAACGTTGCCTCTATCGCGGGGCTGGGTGGCGGGCAGTTGAACACCGTCGGCTACAATGCAAGTAAAGCTGCAGTGATCAATTTGACACGAGCCTTTGCCGTAGAGTGGGGCAGTCGTGGCATACGTGTGAATTGCATTGCCCCAGGATTATTCAAGACGCGCATGTCAGAGGTCATCGTGCAGCGGTTCGAGCCGCTGATTGCCCAACTGACGCCGTTGGGGCGCATCGGTAACCCTGGTGAAATTGGTCCTACTGTGCTCTTTCTCGCTTCGGAAGGTGCGAGTTATATTACGGGGCAGATTATTCCGATTGATGGCGGCAGAACGGCGCATTAACATGCGTGCTTTACAGAGGGACTGTTTTCACGAAAGGAACATCGCATGACTACTTCCATCCCTCTCATTGGGGTGACGGGCTCCACAGGGCAACTCGGTGGCAGAGTGGCAACCCGTCTTGCCGCTCTCGGCCATCCTCAGCGTTTGCTCGTCAGAAATCTCGCGCGTGCCCCACGGCTTCCAGGTGCTGAGGTCTTCCAGGCATCCTATGAAGACGGACCGTCCATGAGGGCCGCTCTCTCCGGCGTGCAGACGCTTTTCCTGGTGTCAGGCTACGGACCAACCCGTCTGGAGCAACACTATAGTGCCATCGATGCTGCGGTCGCTGCCGGAGTCGAGCGCATCGTCTACACCTCCTTCCTGGCCGCCGCCCCGCAGGCGACCTTCACACATGCTCGCGAGCACTCCCTCACCGAGCAACGGATCCGGGCAACCGGGAGACGCTATACGTTCCTGCGCCCAAGCTTCTACCTTGATCGAGCTCCTGGTTGGTTCTCCAGTGAAGGTATCGTCCGGGGACCTGCTGGCAACGGCACCATCTCCTGGGTCTCGCGCGATGACCTGGCTGATGTGACTGTCGCTGTCCTGACCACCACTGGACACGATGGGGCCAGCTATGACATCACCGGTGCTCAGGCACTCATGCTGGCTGAGGCCGCCGAAGAGTTCTCGCGTGCGACGGGTCTGCCTGCCTCCTATCAGCCCGAAACCCTCGAGGAGGCCAGAGCGTCCCGAGCGAAGTTCAATCCTACGGCCTGGGAACTGGAGGCCTGGGTGAGCACCTACGTCGCCATCGCCACAGGGGAAATGTCCGTCGTCAGCCACACAGTCGAGGTGCTCACTGGTCATGCTCCCCAGAAACTCGCTGACTACGTCCGACGGCATCCGGAGAGCTATCAGCACGTTACTGCGACCCGGCTTTGACGCCGTTCAGGAGGAAGTGGATCAGCACATTGACCACTCCTACGATAACTACCTTCATCGGATACATGCCCGGTTACTTTCGTCGCGGTCGGCCCGGTAATCCAACGGCGGTCAGGATAGCAAGGCCAGTTACCGCAATCACCAGGATATCTACCACGACAATTCCCGAACGTGGTGGTCCACCTGCTGCTGCTACAAAAGCGATAATCACTCCTCCAAGACCTGTTCCAAGCGCCGATCCAAGCACTGAAGCGAGCTGTAGGGATGCTGATGCGGTACCTTGTTGATCTACAGAGGCCGTTTCCAGCACAACAAGGCTAAGTGTAGAGTACGCAAGCCCCATGCCAAGACCAGCAACTCCCCATGCCACCGGTGCCACTCCTACAAGCATTCCTGGAATGAGCACACTTGCTATCCCGGCAAGGCCAAAGGCAAGCAGGAGCAAGGCCGTCGTGACCAGGAGACGGCGTCCTTGTCGAGGAGCCAGTTGGGCTTGTACCCATGACCCGGCGGTCCAGGTCAGGGTGGCTGCAGTGAGTGTGACACCGGCGATGATCGTACTCTGACCACGTATGGAAATCAGCGTCAGTGGGAGGAATGCTTCTCCGCCAAAGAAGGCCATGCTGAGCAAACCCATCGTCGCGATGGCAGCAGGCATGCCCGCCTTCGCTCTGAGCGTCCCAGGTGGAAGCAGACGACGTAGTGATGGTATCCCCACTGCGAGACCCAGGAGGATCAGCAGCGTTGCCACAGGAACAGACCCCGTCTGTAATCCTGTCAAGGTCATTCCCGTCCCAATCACCAGGCCGACTGCGGCGATGAGCCGGGGAGCGTCGAATGATCCAGGCACCGTAGGAGCAGGAAGTTGTCTCAGCGAAGGGAGCACTAAGCCAGTTGCCAGAGGTAAGATTGGGACCAGGCCCAGAAAGACCCAGCGCCAGCCGAGAAGGTCGGCGACGACTCCTGCGAGTGCAGGGCCGACGAGCCCTGGCACGACCCAGGCGCTCGAAAGCACCGCTAGCATGCGAGGCTTCACCGTCTCTGGGTACCCACGTCCAACACAGACAAGGGCCACGGAGGCGAGAAGGCCGGCTCCAAAGCCTTGCACACCACGGCTCAGAACGAAGATGATCATCGAGTATGCCGTGCCTGCCAGGATGAGGCCGAGGACGAACAGCGCCACACCGCTGATGAAAGGGAGAGCAGGCCCTCGCCGGTCTGCTTCACCGCCAGCTAGAATGAGACCGACGAGCATGGCCAGCATATAAGCGCTAAAAGCCCAACCATACAGATCCAGTCCGCCAAGGTTAGCAACGATTTTGGGCAGAATAGTTGCGACCGCAAGTCCTTCGAACGCCGGTCCTAGCGTGAGTAGAATGAGTCCAAGCGTCAGCCAGCGATGCCGTGGACTCCATACGCCTTCAGATGTCGAAACACCTTGTTCTTGATGCTCCAATGGAGGGAGAGGCCGTGACATGGATCGCATCTCATATTTCCTTCATATTCTGTCGTGCATGCTTAGAGTATACAACAAGCAGCGTTTCCTGAACCTTTCATGGAGTATCGTAGAGTGTTTCATTTTTTGCGCGTATGATTTGTACGTAGCAAGGTAGGGGTCAGCAAGGTATAATCCCGGATTTTAAGGATAAGCTAGCAAACTTTCATAGACCATTTGTGCTCGCTACGGGCAGCCTCATGGTAAAGGTACTGCCTTTCCCAGGCGTGCTCTCAACCTGGATAGAGCCTTGGTGCTCCTGTACAATGCTCTGCACAATCGCCAGGCCCAATCCGCTCCCACCACGATTGCGGGAGCGGGCGGGATCCGCCCGGTAAAGCCGCTCGAAGATGTGGGGCAGGTCCTCAGGAAGTATGCCGATACCCGTATCGCTCACCTTTATCGTCGCATAGCCATCGTTTGTAACCAGCGAAAGCGCGACGGATCCCTCGTAGGGAGTGTACTTGAGTGCGTTATCCAGCAAGGCCACCAGGGCTTGTTTAAGCTGGTCCGCATCACCATACACTTTCGCCGGGGTAATATGCTGAAGCATCAGTCGCGGCCCATGCGCTAGCTCCTCATCCGCCTCACTCTCCCCACGATGCCGGTATTGCCGAAACACTTCGAGCAACAGGCTATCCAGATCAACCAACTGTTGCTGTCTATCATCCTTCTTATAGCCGTACGTTCCTGGTTGTTTAGTTGCGTCGGAGCGAGCAAGAGTGAGCAAATCGCTCACCAAGCGGCCCATGCGATCCGCCTCTGCTCGGGCGTCGATCAATGCGGCCTGTGCCTCTTCGGCTGGCAAATCGGGTGCTTTTGCAAGGAGATCGAGGTTGCAGCGGATGGAGGTGATAGGGGCGCGCAGTTCGTGAGAGGCATCGGCGACAAAGCGTTGCTGACGCTGGTATGACTCCTGCAAATTTGCCAGCATCTCGTTGAAGGTAGCCGCCAGCGTTACCAGTTCATCCCGTCCTGCCAGTGACTTACCCGGAACACGCTGACTGAAATCGCGTGAGGCGCTGATGCTTTGCGCCGTTCTGGTTATGCGCCGCACGGCGAGCAATACACCCCAGGTGATGAGCCAGCCTCCAATGAAGGCGAAAGCAAGCACTAAAACACCGCCACGAATGAGTAAGAGGCGCAGGTCGTTGAGCGATTGTTCGATATCCTGCTCGGATCGCCCTGTTTGAATGACGCGTTCTGCGTCGCATGAGTTACTGAGTAGACTATACACGCGGACATGTTGACCCTGGTAGGTAATGGTGCTGTACATGCTGATAGGGGTTCCTCCTGGGGCAAGAGCATGCTGTAAGAGCGTATGAGCAGCCTTTGAATCCCAGGGAACAGGACTGGGGATCAGACCATCAACACTGGGTTGTGTGGGATCACCTGAGTTATCCGTTGTTGCGAGCAATTGCAGGTGGTCATCAAGTACCTCAATGGCGACTCCCCCCGTTCCCAAGCCGTCGACGCTGGGTAAAGTAGGCGGGGGTGAGTTGGGGTTGGGATTTGATCCGGAACACGCAAGAAGTTTGCCGAGTCTCACGCTGGCGGCTCGACTACTCAGGGCATTGTCAAGGTCGCGATAGGCTCTCTGCTCTGCCTGGGTGTAGACAATGTTCCCGAAGAACAGGAGGGCCAATCCGAGCAGGAGTGTGTAGAAGAGTGTCAGGCGAAGATGAAGAGGAATGTACATATGATAATTATCTCTCCTACGGATCGGTGCGCAGGACATAGCCAGCACCGCGCACCGTCTGGATAAGCCGCTTTTCACCGTGCTGCTCCAACTTGCTGCGCAGGTGACCGATATAGACCTCAAGCACGTTAGGACCACCTGCAAAATCTCTGCCCCAGATACGATCCATTAGCACTGCACGTGTGAGCACAACACGTGGGTTGCGTAAGAATAACGTCAGGAGTTCATATTCGGTGGTACTCAACTCGATGGCGTGCGTGCCTCGTTTGGCCTGGCGTGTGGCGGTATCCAGTTCGAGGTCTGCGAAACATAGCACTTCGCGGACAACATCGGGTGGGCTGCGTCGTCTGAGCAATGCTTTGATGCGTGCGAGCAGTTCCTCAAGCGCGAACGGCTTCACCAGGTAATCGTCCGCACCTGTTTCCAAACCTGCCACGCGATCTGCCACCGCGTCACGGGCGGTGAGCATGAGCACCGCTACCGCATCACCACTTGCCCGCAGCCTGCGACAGACCTCAAGCCCATCGATCCCAGGCAGCATGAGGTCAAGAATCACCACATCCGGTGGCTTCGTGCGAGCAATAGACAAGGCTCCCTCGCCATTTGCTGCTATAGAGACCTGGTAGCCCTCGTAGGCAAGCGTACGGCGCAGGGCGCTGGTGACGCGGATATCATCATCGACAATCAAAATGTGTGCGTTCATCGATAATGTGTTAATTGGTGACCCATTCAATTCCCCAAGGAGCATGTGCAGGTCCCTGGATGATCTGTTGAGTTTGCCCTGTAGCGGCATTGAGGAGTGTAATGCCGTGCGCCGGATCGACGGCGTACAATGTACGGCCGTCGGCACTGAAGCCAACGCCTGTCAGGGCATCTTGTATCAGATAGTGCCCTTTTATGCCCAGGTTGTGGGTATCTACTGCCCAGATACCACGAACCCCCGTGAAGTAGAGGGTAGAGCCATCAGGAGAGAGAACAGCCCCGTTGTGCAGCATGCGTGTCGTATCGCTACTTGCCATGCTGATATGGCCGGGGTCAAATGTGTTCTGGCTCGAGATGTTGATTGCAATGACGTTATACTCATCATTATTCAGACCGATTGCCGTAATTGTTCCCAATGCGCCATTGGCCGCATATAAGGTGGAGCCATCAGGAGACAGGGCCAAAGTGTAGTAGTGAAGCAAGTCAGCCGATTTACCCGTGGGTAAGTCGATGCAGCGAGCAAATTGGGGTACAGGAAGTTCATTGGATCCACCTGGCTCGGGTTTGTCCGAGAGTGGTAGGATATGCACGAAGGCGATGTTACGCGTGGTGTCGATGTAAAGCGTGTAGGCGAACTTGCCATCAGCCGACACCTGGCGAGTCAACGCCGTGCCTACCATCCTGGGGTCGTTCAGTTCTCCTTTGTCAGCGATAATGGTTGGGAGCAATTGATTCGCGCGTGTATCGTAGGCCTTCACGTAGTAGTGGTTCGAGCCATCGTTGAGATACTGGAGCAGGTAGATGATGCCAGCATGCGCGGAGATTGCATCCAGCGAGAAGTTGCCGTTCAGTTGAATTGTCTTGACCAGCTTCCCGGCCTGGGTGTCAACGAGTGCAATGGTTGTTTCATTGCCCGTTTGCCCTACCTGGCGCAGTGCCAACCAGCGCCCATCGGGTGAACTGACCGAGTTTGCGAAGTCTTGCTCGACAATCGAATACGTACCGGCGATGACAAATGAGTGTATCTTCGCGCCCGTCTGCGTGTTGATGATCGCGATGGCTGTCTGTCCGTCCCTGGCTGTAGCCGTGTACAGTCTCTGGTGATCCTGTGATGTCAAACCGGTGGGCAAGGTAACGAGTGTGGCCGGATTAGCGCTTCCAGGGTGGAAGGCGACAATCTGCTGCCCGCCTGTGCTGTTGGCACCCAGGGGCGTATAGCCATCAAGCACGTAGAGGTTCTCTCCAGGGGGGACTGTAGCGACAGGATGTGTCACATTTGTTGGGGCGAGAAATTGATATGCGCTCCGCAAGCTCCGCTCCATCACGCCCGTACTCGTGGTGGGATTAGGTCTTGGGGTAGTAGGCCCACAGGCGATAATAAGGGTGAGTAGCACACTCAGGGGCAACGTGAGCCAGATGACAGATCGCTTCTGCATAGCGTTTCGCCTCCTTTGCTCTGGTGAGAGCATGTGTACCCTACACATGCTCATCATATCATATTGTCTCTGAGGGTGTTATAACACGGAGACTTGAAATTGGACTGACGTATTCCTGAATCAGGACTGAATTACGCTCATTCCTCCTCTTCTATTCTCCGGGTGTTTCCTCGGGCTTCTGAAAGATTCTCCGCGTACAAGCAGATCAAGATCAGAACGGCTAGAATCATGCGGGCCAGAGGCACTCCTCTATTGATATTGGGCTCGATGAGTTCAAACACTCCTATAGCCAGGCTGATTATCTCAAGGAGCACAGTCCGCTGATGTGCCCAGGGCTTCCACATCCATACTCCCCATGCGCTGATGGGCGAGGCAAGAGCCACGACCAGGGCGACTCCAGCTGCGGGGCCAGCGAAAATAGCGGTACCGCTCACACTGAAGGCCAGTTCGACAGGCCAGGGACCGGGATGGGCATGTATGAGGACAGAAGCTACTACCAGCATAATGAGGCCTATGACCCAGAGGATAGCCCCTATGATATGTCGCTTATGAGTATCGCGTCGTTTCTCACCTGAGGAGGTAGTAGTAGTGTCCATCGTGTGTGTCTTCTGTTGATTCCTCAATAGGGGGCCTGGCAGCCGCAAGGGCCCATCCGCTCCCCACTCTACCCCCTGCCACTACATTTCAAACGTCAATTGAACTTTGACAGGGCACTAGCTATATCACGTAGGTGGAAGCTTAACAGAATACAGTAGCTCAAAATGTAGTGGGTCATCCTGAGCGGAGCGAAGGATCTCTGTCCGGCGAGAGATCCTTCGCTCCGCTCAGAGCCTGCCCTTGAGCGCAGCGAAGGGATGACAATCCTGCATCGGCTTCGTTTGACTCGCAAAACGTCTTATTTGAAATGTATTGGCCCTTGCGGCTGTCAGGTTGCTACTTGACGCTGTATCTTCGTAGCGTTATGATTCTGTGCATGGAAATGGGTAATGCAAAAGGGGATAGGTAGCTCTATGCTGAAAAAGTTACGAGGGCGCAACCTGGGACATCCGGGATGCCTGGTTGGTATAACGACAGGTTTGACACTTGGTATTGTGCTTGCAGGTATTCTGGCCACCGTTTTTAACGTAGCTCTAAACACGGACCTGCTGATCTGGTTTGGCCTCACAGTCGGCCTCGGAGCTATTGGTTGGATTGTCGGCGATCGTCTCTCTGCACGGTTCCCTGTTATAGAAGAGTTGCCCGCAAGAGGTGCCACCACATCTCCAAACACCTCTTCCGATCGTGAATGAAATGTAGGACCGGGCGACCGCAAACAAATGAGGCACACCCCCAATTGCCAAAAAAAGGTGGCACTTTAGCAAAAAATATGCTATAGTGTGTTGTGCTTCTGAGACATCAATGGCCTGATGCGTTCTGTTCACCTCTATAGTTGGCCGGTGAAGGGAGCAGTGTAGCTCCTGGGCGATGATGCGTGTTCTTGTATGTACCGTATCACCGTTGACTTTCAAGATTATTGATTCTTTGGTCGACCACCAGATACGGGTTTCCCCTTCTGTGCTGTTTGCAGATCATGTTGTGTGTGAACAGGTGTACCTGTTCAGCACAAATTTGGAGGATGCCTCATGTCAAACAATGAATTTCGTCGACCTGTCTCCATTGATTATGCCCCACGTGGCAGTATGTGTGAATGGTGTGGGAAACCAGCCGAACGACAATTGACCGCAATTGGTGGAAGTTATCACAATGAAGGTGGACTTTTCTGTGGTCCATGTGGCGACGAATTTACTCGCGCTGTAACCAACGCTGTTGCTACCGCAAGAAGCAAAGAAACGACTACACAACCCCACTAGCAAGTGAACCTGAGCACCCATGTGATAATCCTGGCACCCGCAAGGGGTGCCAGGGGTCACCCACGATAAATCGGGGTGCTACGCGTAACGTGCCATATACTTGTCGAGGTCGAACTCTTTCGCGTTCTGCACTAGCTCATGAGCGGCCTGGTCCATGGTTGGCCGTTCCTCCTTGTAGAAGAGCCCCATGTAAGGATGCTCCATCTCCATCGCCAGCGCCAATGCCTTGCTACGGTCGCTTGTATCGTGATCGGCAGGAATTGGCGTGACAGAGGCTTTCCATGCATCAAACGTGTTGTAGAACGTTGGGCAAGGACTGAGCACATGAATGAGCGCGAAACCGCGATGATTCATCCCCTGCTGGATCAGCGCGGCCATTTCCTTTGGCTTAGATGAGAAGCCGCGTGCGACAAAACTGACGTTCAGTGTGAGTGCCGTGGCAATCGGGTTGAACTGCGAGGCCATGAGTCCATAGGGGGTTGATTTGGTGACATGCCCGTGGGGCGAGGTTGGCGAGGTCTGGCCCTTTGTCAGGCCGTAGATCTCGTTATCCATCACGATGGCCGTAATATCAATGTTGCGCAGCGCAGCATGCACGAGATGACCAACACCGATGCTAAAGAAGTCGCCATCGCCGCCGAGTGCTACGATGTTGAGGTCGGGGCGAGCCATTTTCAGCCCCTGGGCGAGCGGCAGCGCACGTCCATGAACAGTGTGGAAACCAAAGGTTTTCATGAAATGTGGAAAACGGCTGGAGCAGCCAATGCCCGACACCACCACTGTTTCGTCGGGTGCCACCTTCAGACTTGCCAGGCTTTGGTACGTCGCACTGAGTACACCAAAGTCGCCACATCCAGGACACCAGGTGGGCTTTACTTCGCTCTTAAAGTCTTTTGGAGTGAGAACCATAGTTAACTCAGCCACGATTAGCTAACCTCCTCGATTGCCCGCAGGATTTCGCCGGCGGTGAATGGGATACCACCAAATTTGTTAACACGAATCGCCTGTAGGCCATATTTAGCGCCCAGCAGGTTGGCTAACTGGCCGGAGTAGTTGCACTCAGGCACAATAACCTTCTTTACTGAGCGAATAAAGTCTCGAATGGTACGATCAGGCAATGGCGAGAGAATGCGCGGGTGCAAGGATGCCACCTTGTACCCTTTTGCTCGTGCGCGATCAATGGCCTCTTGAATGGCACCTTCAGTCGAGCCCCAGCCAATGATGCCGATGTCGGCATCCTCGTCTCCGTAGCGTTGGGGACCAGGGAGTTCACTGGCAGCGGTGTCGAGCTTGCGGAAACGTTTCTCCATCATGGCAGTATGGTCTTCTGGCTCGTAGTCAGGATGACCATGCTCGTCGTGTTCGAGTCCGGTAGCAACGTAGGCCAGCGCGCCTGGACCAGGCGTTGTGATGGGTGAGATGCCACTTGCAGTGTAGGCGTAGCGTGCGAAGCTATGCGCCATTGCCTCAGCTGCCGCACTGGTTGCATGACCATTTGCGGAAGCGCCATTACTTCCACTCCCGTTGGCACCATTTTCGACGAATTGCATGCGCTCTTCTATCGGCATAGGTGTGAATACGGCCCGGTCTACGCTCTCGACCCGCGCAGTCAAGCCCTGGTCGGTGAGGAAAAGCACGGGCATCTGATAGCGCTCGGCCATATTAAAGGCTGTGATAATCAGGCTATAGCAGTCTGCTACGTTAGCCGGTGCCACGACCATACGCGGGGTATCGCCATGACCAGCGCTGAGCGCGAAGCTCAGGTCGGACTGCTCCATCTTCGTTGGCATGCCTGTGCTGGGACCTGCGCGCTGTGCATCCACGATCACTACCGGCAGCTCTGTCATCGACGCAAGGCCGATCAATTCCGTCATAAGCGAGAAGCCGGGACCGGAGGTCGCCGTCATGGCCCGCTTGCCTCCGTACGAGGCTCCCAGGACCGCAGCGAGCGCGGCCATCTCGTCTTCTGCTTGTAGGAAGGTGCCGCCGACGGCAGGCAACTCTTTGGCCAGTGCTTCCATGATGTCGCTGGCCGGTGTGATGGGGTAGCCTGCGAAGAAGCGACATTGGGCCGCCAATGCGCCGGCTACCAGTGCCTGGTTACCGTTCAGCACGAAGCGGTCCCCTTTCTCAACGGGACCAAGCTGGTAAGGGTGGTGCTTGGATAATTTCTCTGTGACATATTTTTTCGCAATCTCCAATGCCAGCATATTCTTCTCCATCAAGATGGGGTTAGATTTACGTGACCTGGAGAGTCTGGACTCCACAACCTGGGCGATAGCCTCCAGCGGAGGACCGAACAGACCAGAAATTGCACCAAGCATGACCATATTCTTCGTTTGGAAGAGTTGTACTTCTTTACGTGCTATCTCATTGAACGGGATGGCGTAAGTAATAAAATCGCTGGCGTCTGGCGTGAAGTCGGCAGGGTCGTAGATCAAGACGCCGCCAGAACGCAGGTCGCTGATATTGCGATCATATGCCTCTTTGTTCAGGCAGATGAGTACGTCAGCATAGTCACCCATCGATTTAACCGGGTGTTCGCCGATACGAACCTGGAACAGACAAGGTCCGCCCAGAATCTCGGCTGGGAAGGTGCGGAAGGTATGGACGTGATACCCCCAGCGCGCTGAGGCGAGAGCGAGGATGTCGCCACCGGAGATGGTGCCTTCACCTGACTCGCCTCCGATACGAATTGTTACTTCATTCTCCATCGAATGTCCCCCTGGGAAAAATTGCTTAGAGAGGGTGGAATACTTTCTTCTCTAAAGCTTCTGATATTATAGCACACTTTCTTGCTGAGGGCGCGTGCGCTTGCAGGTAATTTTCCACAAAACGCTGCAAATCTATGCCCCCCGACCCCTGGTACCAGGCAAAATTTTCCCTCTTCTCATCCGGGGTCGGATATGATACAATGCGTTTTGCAAGGGCCCATAGCTCAGCGGTTAGAGCAGTCGGCTCATAAAGTGCGCCCATGTGCCTTTACATTCCATACCTACGGGGGTAGGCGGCACTGAGGTTAAAGTGTCTAAAGCAGGGTCTTACCTGGATGGGAAACCTGAAGGGGACAGTAGCATGACCTGTAAAAGTCTGGTCAGAAGGCCAGGCAGCTACGCTGTATATGGTTAAGGCTGAATTGCTTGAACCCTAGTCTGTGCAATGTGGAGTTAGTAAGCGAGGTTATGAGGCTTACTAAAAACCTCCTCCACAGCGATGCTCGCTGAGAGCAGGTAAGACGAACGGGGAACCTAAGTATAGACGTGGTGTGTAAGGGAACTTGGGGATCGTCTAAACGTCGAGAGACGCATGGCGACGGAGTGTCCATAGTACTCAAATGATCGGAGTAATGACCGATACACGGGGAAGGGGCACAGGGGAAGGCGGATGGTCAGAACCAAACCCGCGTCCCTGGAGAGCCGTGTGCGCTGAAAGGTGCATGCACGGTTCGGAGAGGAGTAGTTAGAAGCCTACCGAAAGGTAACGCATTGACTATTTACTCTACCTGATTGGTCGCTGGTTCGAATCCAGCTGGGCCCACTTATAATTCGTAGTCCGATGCCATTCTGTACCCGTACTGGTTCTTGTTCTTTGGTGGTGTCAGCCGAAGGTGTGCCCTCGTGGTCCCAACCTCGTCGACCGGAACCAGGTAGACCTTATTCAACTCCGCACTATATAAGGCAAAATATTCGCATTGCCCCCGATAGTGCCGCCAATCCCTTTTCTGGCCTGTGACATTGTGGTTGGCCGTATCAAACTTGAGCACTGTGCCACCTTCATCAATCCAGGCAGACTTACATTGGATGCGCCAGAACTGCCCGTCAGCATCCTCAATTACCAGATCATAACGCTGACTACCACCATAGGGAGTGAGAACTGCGTAACCGGCTTGAAGTAAACGGACCATGATCGCGGCCTCGCTAATCTGCCCTTTGGTATTCGAGTCATGCCTTCCTTTTCCAAGCAGTCCCACACGTTTCTCCTTATCCTGACTACCTTCTAGCCCTTGGAATGATTTGATAGTTATGAGAAAATAATACAAGGTACTTAGCAAGAATGTCAAGTACGAGAGAGCAATAGAAGGTAATAGAAGGTAAACATTGACTGTAGACGGTATGGTGATTATAATGAAAGACCTTAAGTCAAGGAGAGGTGCTGATGCAGCAAGATGATATAGAAATGCTTACCGTCGAGGAAGTGGCTAAAATAATGAAAGTTAACATTAAGACGGTTCGCGCATGGGTACAGTCTGGAGAGTTGCCGCGTATCTGGATAGGTAAGCGTGAATATAGAATTGGTAAGGCTGACTTAAGAGCATTCACAGAGAAACGTAAGGGACCATATTCACCCAATAGCAGACCTTCTTAATCATATACCCCTTAAACAACCATATATTTACCTTGGAAGAAGCCCTGGCAGGAGTCAAACTATTATACAGTCTTCCTTCTGGGCCTACTCATCTCCCACGGATCCTACAGCTGATTACCCCTGCAACTGATAGCTTGCAAAACACTGTCTAAAGATACATCATACTGCATCTTCGCTATTACTTATGTCTCATCATTACTCATTTATTGTCACGGCGTTTCTATTATCGTATAGAATACTTAAGCTCTCAGAGTGATACCCCAGCGGATCAAAAAGCAGAGTAGGCGACAAAGTAGGGAAGAAAGGAATACATATGTACAGGCTCGTGTTCGGCAAAACAAGAAGTGTAATGCTGGTTCTCCCACTTCTGCTACTGCTGTTTCTCACGAGTTGTGCAACCGGTCGTGTCCCTCCCTCTACCAGGCATGTTCAGCGAACTCCTCGTGCGGCTGTATTGCTGAAGGGGAAAACTGCCTCACTGAGCTGGATCTACGGACGCGATTGCTTGCAGGGGATACGTGCATACCTCCAATCCGCTGGTGCAGACCCTGATGCTGCTCTGGTCGGAACAGGCTGGGTAAATCCGACGAATGGAAGCCTGATTAACGGCCACAATAACTGTGTTGCTGGCAGTCCCAGCATGGATATGGTGGTACAACTCATCCATAACAGCGGGGGCATGGCATATCTGACCATCAGCATGGACACTGAGGGACCAGATCCCTGGACAACTCAGCAGGCGGCGACCTATATCTACAAAGCCACGACCGATCAAAGCTATGTTAACACGATTGTGCATGAGGTGCAGCGTGCCGGCTACGATGGGGTCATCATGGATTTAGAAGGCGTCGATCATCATTTTCCAGCTATCCAGCAAGTATTCGCGACATATAACCTCCATGTGTGGGCTGCTCTCAAATCCTTGCACAAATGGTACGGTATCGCGCTCATCCCCAAAGTGCGCGACAACGATTACAATTATTTCGAGAATTGGCGTTTGCTCGCACATACTGCCGATTTCGTGGTGATCATGGCGGTTGACGAGTCCTATTACACGCCGGGGCCAGCGGTGAGTCTTGCTGGACTCAAACGTCTCTTAGCTTATGCGCTCGGGACCATGCCTCAGATGGTTACACACATCATCTGGGAACTGCCTCTGTATGGTGATATCTGGCATTGGGAGAATAACGGGTGGATCTTTGATGGCTTAATCACTTTTGAGGCAGCACAGACACTAATGCGGCAAGCAATGCCTGCACACATCGATGCCAATGCGAGCAAGCTGCAAGACCCGTATGCGCCTCATTTCGTCTATACCGATGCATCTGGCGTCAAACATGCTGTCTGGTATCCTACTGACAAGAGCCTGTACGACATCATTGCTGGCTTCTGGCAGGTACTAAAACAGGAACCGCAATTTGCCCATAGCCGCCTCCAGATCGCTGTCTGGTGGCGTACAACCGAGGAACCGCAGGATTTCTGGCCTCTTCTTGACACACTGTACTGACGATCACAAAGGCACTGGGCAAAATAAAGGTGAACAGCGCAAGCACCCAGTAGAGAAAGGCTGTCGGGCCTGCCAACTGCGCACTGAGGATGTTGGGAACGAACAAAACAATCAATACTAGCAAGACTGACAGGTCGCGCATACCTAACACTGCTGGCCATATCGAGGTAGTTGGTCCTATGGGTCAGGTCGTAGGCTTTGATCCAGGTGATAGCCCACCACCCTTCGTCATCGTAAAAGGAGTTGAGAAAGTTGTTGCTGTTGTTGTGATTGAATGTAATGGCGATATCGGCAGTATAAGTGTTTGTGTGGGTAGTACTATGGTTTGGTGGCATGCAAGTGCTACAATACGAGTATCTGCTGTTTTGCAAGAGGTGGAAGATGAAGAAGAAAGCAAGACGAAGCCCCTGTTGGGATCTAGCACATTTACACAAAATTTGATATGATACGACGTATCGCAGGGCGATCACCTGGCCGACCATGATGTGGTCGGTCATTCACTTTTAGAGCATACATTGCTGAAGTATAGTTAGGAAGTTAGGAACAATTTTTATGGACATTCGCGTAACAAATCAGGCAGAGGAAAACGTTGCATGTGATGCACTGGTGGTCGGGGCAGCGCAGAAAAAAGCGGGGCAAAAGGCAAAAGGTGTCGTATTGTCGGAGTCTGCCCAGGTTGTAGATCGTTTACTCGGTGGACTTATCAACGAAATCTGCGCAGAAGGGGAGTTCAAAGGCAATCTGTGCGAGTTGAACACGATACACACCATGGGGAAGTTGGCTGCGAAGCGTGTCGTGCTTGTAGGCCTGGGTACACTGGAGACGGTAAACCCACAAGCATTACGTCGAGCCACTGCAACTGCTGCTCGCCACTTACAGCATACAGGCGCTCACCAGATAGCCCTGGCATTGCTTTGGCAGGGTTTACAGGGCGCCGAAGGTATTGGTATTGATGAAGCAGCACGGGCACAGGTAGAAGGAGCATTACTGGGCCTCTATAGCTTCAAGAAGTATCAACACTCAGATACCAACGGAAACGGGCGAGGAGTGACAAAGATCGAGTTGCTGTCGGGCAGTGCCGACCAGAAGCCACTGCATGCAGCAATCGAGAGGGGAACAGCATTCGCCGAGGCCACAAACTTTGCCCGTGATCTTGTGAATGAGCCGCCCAATGTATTGACGCCGACAGAACTGGCCAACCGCACCAGCGTCATGGCCAGGCAATTTGGTCTGGAGTGTGAGATACTGGATCGACCGCAGATGCAAGAACTGGGGATGGGTGGGTTGCTGGCAGTGGCCCAGGGAAGTGCCGAGCCGCCCAAGTTCATCATCCTGCGCTATCGTGGTGCTCCTCACAGCACGGACAAAGGCATGGCACTCGTTGGCAAGGGTATCACATTTGATACCGGCGGTATCTCACTCAAGCCTGCCGAACGTATGCATGAGATGAAGGGTGACATGGCAGGAGCTGCCGCCGTGATTGGTGCAATGCAGGTTATTGCCACCTTAAAACCCGCCATCAATGTAACGGCATTGGTGTCGTCAACTGAGAATATGCCCAGTGGCACGGCCTATCGTCCGGGCGATATCCTGCGTATAATGAATGGGAAGACGATCGAGATCGTCAACACCGATGCCGAGGGACGCCTGGTGCTAGCCGATGCACTCTCTTATGCCTCCAGGGAGGGATTATCACCGATGATAGATGTAGCAACGCTCACCGGGGGGATCGTCGTAGCTCTTGGCTCGGTCATGGCGGGTTTGTTCTGCAACGATGAGCAGCTCAGTAACGAGATCATCGTCGCTGGTCGGGCCGTCGGTGAGAAGTTCTGGCCCATGCCCCTGGATGATGAGTATGCTGAACAGATCAAGAGTGATGTTGCCGATATCAAGCAGACCGGTGGGCGACCAGCGTCATCGGTGACGGCTGCAAAAATCCTTGAGCAATTCGTAGGTGATGCAAAGTGGGCGCACCTGGATATTGCCGGTACCGACTTCGTCGATACCAAGAAACCCTACCAGGAAAAAGGCGCAACCGGTATCGCTGTACGAACACTGGCTGAACTCGCCCTGCGTAGAGCCTTGTAGGAGTGGGGTGGAGCGGATGCGGAAAGAGACCCTTGTTGAACACCGTCTGGGGGATAGGTATGCCCGCATCCGTGGTGCCCCGGAGGAATATTTTCTGTGAGTGATACTGATTCTCCCATCATCAGCATTCGCCCTGATCCTGAACGCGAGCAACGCAAAGGGGTGCCCGAGGTCATTTTTGGCGAGGCAAAAGAAACGGGGCAGATCATTAGCATGGCCCGAGGACTGCTAGCGGGATCAGGGCGAGCGATTATTAGTCGCGTGCGTCCAGAGGCCGTAGAGGCGCTCCGAGCGGCGTTTCAAGAGGACACAGTTTGTATTCGTGAAGCCGCTCGGATGGTCGTCATCTACAGGCCTGGCTATGTGCGCCGTAGCACTGGGGGGCATGTTGGGGTCATCAGTGCAGGCACATCGGATATTCCCATGGCAGAGGAGGCAGTGCTGATTGCAGAAGAAATGGGCTGTCGTGTGACGTGCATTTATGATGTAGGCGTGGCAGGCTTGCATCGCCTGATGGAGCCACTGCGGAACCTCCTCGACGATGGTGTCGATGCAATCGTTGTGGCGGCCGGCATGGATGGGGCGTTACCTTCAGTAGTAGCAGGGCTGGTGCCTGTGCCTGTGATTGGCTTGCCAACGTCGATTGGCTACGGCATAGGCGGCAGAGGTGTGGCCGCGCTGCTTTCGATGTTGCAAACCTGCGCGCCGGGTCTCTCGGTCGTCAATATCGATAATGGGGTTGGCGCAGGTATTACGGCCGCTCTTATTGCCAACCGTGTAGCGCAGGCACGGACTCCTTTCCAAGAGACAGAACGGTAACGAACTGTCTTTACTCTACTCATAAAATATGGTACAATTTACTCCTACCACTGGATTGGAAGTCAGGAACCCCATAGCTCTGCGCCAGGAGCCAGCAGCTAAGAGTCTGTACAGAAAAACGTTCCCCTAAAAGCGGGAAGGTGAAGCAATGCGTGATGACGTAACATTACCACCAGCACCACAGCAAAGAGCCACGAAAACCATCCTTATCGTCGAGGATGATACGGACCTGGCCTGGACCCTCACACAGTTCTTTCGAGAAGAGACCAGTTATGTCACGATGTGGACGCACAAGGGCTCTGAGGCATTACAAGTCATGAAAGGCACCAGGCCGGACCTCTTGCTACTGGACTATCGTCTGCCAGACATGAATGGCCTCGAACTCTATGACCAACTCAGTGAGGGCAATGTGCAGGCAGCTATCCCTGCAATCTTGGTGACGGCGAACTTGGGTAGGCTTCAGCGTGAAGTCGGAAAACGCACGATGCTCGGCATCGACAAACCGTTTGACCTCGACACTTTACGTGAAGCGATTGACAAGCTTTTAGCCTAGCCACGTTGTTCTTGCCTGCTTTTTAGTTACTAGGATAGCGTTGGCAAAATACTTTTTTGATGTTAGTTACTGTGTGATATACTCCTCACATGAAGATTCGTATTCGCTACTTTGCCTCGTTTCGTGAGATTGTTGGGCGGAACGAGGAGATACTCACACTACAGGAGGAAGCGAACGTAGCCGATGTGCGGACGCAGCTCCTCACTCGCTATCCGCGCCTGCAACCTGTGATGGAACGCTCCGCCTGCTCCGTCAATCGTGGCTACGTATCCAGTGAAACAATACTGCATGAAGGTGATGAGATTGTGTTTATTCCCCCCGTGGGCGGAGGTTGTTGGAGGTTATTGCTAGATGGAACCCTTGATTCAAATTACACATGAGCCGCTTGACCGCAACGCATTGATCGCGGCTGTCACCCATCCGAGTGTGGGAGGCATCGCTGTCTTTGAGGGTGTGGTGCGCGATAATGCGCGAGGCAAACAGGTGCGCTATCTTGAGTACGATGTCTATCCAGAAATGGCGCAGCAGCAGATACGTGATATAGTCACCGAGGCTGAACAACGTTGGGGTGCAGAACACGTCGCAGTTGCACACCGCGTCGGACGCCTGGAGATTGGCGAGACCAGCGTTATCGTCGTCGTGGCAACTCCCCATCGTGCAGAGGCTTTCGATGCATGTCGCTATATTATCGACACACTTAAAACAACCGTGCCGATCTGGAAGAAAGAGGTAGCCACTAACGGAGAGGAATGGGTAGAAGGCTGAAACCCATCCAAAGGGTTACCCTAGAAGATTTGTATATGGTATAGTTGGTTGTATAAAGAGGTGTCATTGTTATCTGGAGAAAAGCTCTTTCTCACCCAACGTTCCAGGTTTTCTCCCGGAGGTAACTGATGAACTTATTCGAAAGACAATCCCGACTCAACCAACTCTTCACTCAAAGCCCCGTTAATGCTGCCTACCTCGCTGGCTCGCTTTCAAGTCGCACCTCGTTTGGACACCTGACTGATGTCGATATCGCCATTCTGCTGATGGAGCAGATCAAGTCAGATCAGTTCCTTGACTATCAACTCTACTTTTTCAGCGAACTGGCCAAACGCCTTGAATCCGATAACATTGATGTGGTGATTCTCAATCAAGCCTCTCTATTACTTAAGTTGCAGGTGATTAAATATGGTCAGATTCTCTTCAGCCGTGATGAGAAGCAACGTATCTCCTTTGAGACGAAGGCCGTGATGGACTACCTGGATTTCAAGAAGTTCGACGATATTCAAAACCAGGCATTGAGCCGCCGTCTGTATGGGCAGATGCTGCCGATTGATAAGGAATTGGTTCAGCGCCATCTCAAACAGTTGCGCGAATCGGTCCAAATTCTGCGTGGTTTGGGTCAAACGGAGCGTGAAAAGTTTATTAGCGACTATCACATCTATGGGCTGGCTGAACGCTACCTCCAACTGGCAATCGAGGAGTGCTTGCAAATCTGTGGCGTCCTGATTGCGTCGTTTGGTTTGCGCCGTCCAGAGGGGTATCACGAACTGTTGAGTATCGTGGCATCTCAGCACATTATCCCGCAAGTAATGGCCTATCGCCTGGAGATTCTCACGAACCTGCGGGATACCCTGGTGCATGACCCAGGCACTCTCAATCACGACCTGCTCTATGATCATATACAGCACCGGCTCGACGACCTGGAGGCATTTGCTGATACAGTAGAGGAGAAACAGGCACGGTAAATTAAGATAGAGTGCCAGGAACCAGGGCGGAGGCAAGCTCCCCCACCCTACCCTACTCCACCCCCACCCCTACACTCCCACATGCGTGAAGACGTTGAGCAGGTCGCCCAGGTGCTCAATGATCAAGTCGGGTTGAGCATTGCTGGGTATCATGTTGAGCTTCCTGGCACGACGAGAAGCATATGCTAGCAAGAAGCCCTCTACTCTGGAGTGTGCTTGCAGTTCGCCTGTGCTTGCGTTGTGCACAGTGTGCCGATCCGGCGGCTCCTGGTCACCAGGATTCGTGGCTGTCAAGGTTGCTCGTGCCTCGGCCCAAAGGCGAGGTTTAGGTTTCCACACAGCGATCATGCCGAGCCGTTTGGCTCCTCCCACGTCCGCACCGATGGAATCCCCAACCATGACGGCTTCTTCTGGCACAGCATTGAGTGCTCTCAGAGTGTGTAGGAATAACTCAGGATTCGGCTTTCGCAGTCCCACATCTATAGAGACTGCTATATGCTTGGGGTCGATGACGGGGTAGATCCCCATTATATAGAGATCCTCCTGAAAGGATGCCCCGCCCCAGTGTCGATTAGTCACGATTCCTAGCGAGAAGCCACGCGCTTTAAGCGTGTTTAGTGTGGAAAGCGTGTCGTCATACAGGGAGCGCCTCTCTGGAATGCGCACATTTAGAGCCTCGAAGACGCGCTGGCTTACTGAACGATCTACGGGTGGAAAACCGAGACGGTGCAATGCGTGGGTGGTGACAACGGCTACATCTGGTTCCACTTCGGGGTTGCGACGAAGCGTATCTCGCAACTGTTGGTTCACCATCTCGCGGAGGCGCTGCCCCAGGATTGTCTTGTCGATAGGTGGCAATGGCGTGGGAGCAAGCAGGTCACTGAGGATGGTGGCGGCGCGATCATTGATTGTCTGCTCGATGGCGCTGTATTCGATGGGGTCAATACTCCCCCACAGGGTGTTACCCAAATCAAAGAGCACATAGCGGATAGTTCGTCCTACCAAGGCGTGTTTCGAGGTCAGGTACATACTTCTCCTTCTTTGATTTGGATGTTCTTTATCAACCTATTCTCGCGCTGAACGCAGCGCATTTGCTTGCGCCATGGCTGCGGCAGCCTCCTCGGGACGCCCCATCTCCTGGAGGATCTGCGAGAGGGTCTCGTAAGCAAGCATCATGGAAGGGTCCAGAGCAATGGCTTGCTGAGCCATTTCGAGAGCCTCATCATAACGCTTCACCTCACGCAGGGTATCGGCCAGGTCGTTATAGTAGTCGGCATTGAGTGGGTCGCTCTCAATGGCATACTGGTAGTTTTCAATAGCTTCGTCATGGCGTTCGAGTTCATCGTAGGCCGTCGCGAGCTGGTAGTAGCCCTCCGGATCATTCTCGAACTCTGCTAGCAGGGTCTGACAGGTCGAAATAGCCTCTTCATAGCGTCCCATAGCGTTGTAGGTCTCGGCAAGGCCAGCATAGGCAGCCGCCACATCATCCGGCAGCAGTTGGTCACGGGCATCAACCAGGCCCTGGTAGATCGTCCTGGCTTCTTCAAAACGTTCAGCCTCTAAGTAAGTCTCCGCTAAACTGAAGCGTGCACTGGAGCGGTTTGGATCAAGTTGTACAGCACGTTCATAGGCAGTAATCGCCTCAGCAGTATTGTTCTGGAGGGAGCGCCAGGTACCAAGATGTTCCCAGGCTTCAGCGTCATCTGGCGCTATTTCTACGATACGGGCATACATTTCCGCTGCCTGGTCTCGATCACCCATCTCTTCGTAGACTGAAGCCAGCATGTCATAGCCGGTGCGGTCTTCAGGATCAAGTGCAAGCATCTGGTTAGCAACAGAGAGGGCCTCATCATAGCGGCGCATGTCGAGGTACAGACTCACAAGTTCGCTGTAACGTGTGGTATCCGCTGGGTTTTCGTCTATGCGTCGTTCTTGATCCATAATACGACGCAGTTGGTCATTTACGCGTTCACGTACGTCCCGCAAGTTATCGGCAGCCTGAGTGTTGTCGGGGTTCAAGATGAGTGCTTGGCGGTATGTCTGGATGGCGTCCTGATACAGGTTCTGGGCACGATACGTATCCCCCAGGCTAAGGTAGAGTTCATCGTCCTCGTCATCCAGTTCCAATGCCTGCTGAAATGTTTCGAGCGATTCCTCATACAACCCCACTTCGCCATAGAGGTTGCCCAGGTTAATATATGCCTCGATCAGTTCGGGATCGAGGTCAATGGCTCGCCGGTAACCAGCAATCGCCAGTTCCGAGTCGCCGTCTCGACCGCGATACTGCAGCGCGAGTGCCAGGTTGTAACGAGCGCGAGCATCATTCGGATCCACCTCTACCGCACGCTCAAAGGCATTGACTGCACCCTCGTAGTCTCCTTCACGAACAGCGGCATTGCCTTTGTCCGTCCATTCCTGTTCTTCCTGGCTCTTTGCTTGAATTGGTGTGCCATTCTGGCTGGCACTATCGCCATTATGCTGTATTTCATCCATAGTCTATGTTGGTTCTCCTTTTGAAGAGTAGTCTTTCAAGTTCTTCGCTAGTATAGCATGCTTTGTTTCTGCTCGCAATCTAATAGCTGTGAATGAGCTTTCGCGGGCTGAGCGAAAAACATAGCTTTCAAACGTCAATATTTGTGAAGCAGGCACTTCCCTGTCCGTTTCTGATGTGTTATAGTGCATATTGTACTCTACCATTAAAAAAAAGAGATACCCTATTACACATTTCAAGAGTGAACAAGTTAACAGCACTTATGCTCTGATGCTGGTATCCTAAGGGTAAGGAGTTTGAGTATGCAGATATGCCTCATCATGGACAATCCAGAAACACCCAATCATCCGGTTATTGCCGTGGCATTGCAAAAGCTGAGCGCCACACACACCGTGCGATTGCTGGACGTGCGAACACTGACAGGCGCTGAAGCTATTGCACAGGAGGAGACGCATCCACAGGCCGATCTTTACCTGCTGAAGTCGCACGCACCACAGGCATTAGAGGTAGCCCATTACCTGGAACAACACGGCGCATTGGTTGTCAATAGTTGGGAGTCATCATTGGCGTGCCAGGACCGAGTGCTCATGGCAGAACGCATGCGTGAGGCTCATCTCCCCTGGCCCTACACCTGGAGCTTTCCCTCCCTGGAGAACTTATTAACGCGCCATGATCTGCTCCCGACCTTACCCTTTCCATTGATCATCAAAAGCTACTACAGTCATCGCGGGGACCTCGTGAGTAAGGTGCATAACGTTGAGCAATTACAAGCATTAGCCGTGGAGTGGAGCCAGGAGCCGGTTGTCCTGCAGGAATTCGCGGCCGGGGACGGCTGGGATATCAAGATGTGGGTCATCGATAAGCAGATATTCGCCGCACGCCGTCGCACGCCATTAGAACCAAATGCACCCAAGCAGGACTTTCCCATCCCTGCGGCGGAACTTCCTGCGGATTGGGCACATATCGCGCTAGAGATTGGCCGCGTCTTCAGTTCTCGATCTTCTAATCTGCGTCTCTACGGCGTCGATCTTCTTATCACTGAGAAGGGACCTATCATCGTTGATGTCAATTCATTCCCAGGTTTTCGCGGCGTACCCGGTGCTGATAGCGCACTGGCGGACCTGGTAGAACGCATAGGCAAGACTAAGGAAAGGGAACCATTAGCATGAGCACCAACTATTCGCACGACAGCCTTTCTATCATGGAACTCCCTTCCATCGTCACACATCTCTTCGAACGTGCTCATCGTCCACTCTTGCCAGAAGCACGGGGGCCGATTGGGCTATTTGTACGCTACCTGCGGCGCAAACCGGCACGGGGTCTGGCTGTCATCTACCATGTCGATGAGGTGCATCGCAGCGGCTCGACCCCGTCCCAGAGAGCACATGCCAATGATGCTCACCGATCAGTCAGCCTGACTCTCGACGAAGAAGCACTGGAAGGCGCACATATTCGTTTCAGTGCTGCGCAGGCGCAACAAGCACCCGTTGAGGTAGAACCATCAAACGTGCTACGCGTGCAAGACCTGGGTATCTCGGTACAAGCCTTTCCCGCCGATGACGGCTTACCCAAGCTGGCAGCGAGTTGTGACACCTCCGAGCGTGGCCCATTGTTTGAGGCACTACAAGCAGCAGCGCAAGCGCAGCTGGGCAACCCGGACTGGCGGCTGGTCTCGGCAAGCGCAGAACCTGTGCGTTACAAGCCTGCTAACCGCTGTGTCATTCGCTACCATCTCATACTTGAGCATCTCAATGGTGAAGATCCCACGCTGAAAAACCTCACCCTCTTCGGCAAGGTCTATGCTGACCCTGGGCAGGCAGCGAATGTCCAGGCGATGCAGCAGCAACTGTATGATGAACAGGCAAGTGCCAAGGGAAGCAACGCTGGGGACCAAACTGTACAGTCGACCCCTGCATCGCCTATGCTGCCACGTCCGCTTGGGATCATCAAAACGCTTGGGTTGACGTTCAACCAGGCTGTGCAGCCAGCCACACCAGGGGAGACGATGCTCACGGGAACCCGCGCATTGCGAGC
>WNFB01000806.1_pt1 | contig 26178 bp, 19 predicted proteins | sample 5400501 | NCBI WGS metagenome assembly WNFB01 (sample SAMN13153341, study PRJNA577476) | soil metagenome | isolation source: 200 cm saprolite under Douglas fir tree site 2 hole 1 | place: USA:California | collected 2015-04-18 | reverse complement strand
AGCCGAGCTGCTGGGGGGCCAGCTGACGGTGGAGTCCACGCTCGGGGTGGGGACACGGCTGGAAGCCAGGCTGCCGTTAGCGACGAAGTCGATAGTCGTTAGTGGTTAGTCGTTAGGCGTCAGGCGTCAGGCGATAGTCGTCAGGCGTCAGGCGTCAGTCGCTAGGTGTCAGGCTCAGCTGATTGCTGATAGCTGACGCCTGACGCCTCGCCTCAGTAACGGCCGTCCTCGTACAGCCGCCGCGCGAGGACGATGCCGCCGGCTGGCTCGGGGCTGGCGGCCGCGGCTGCCTTGACGCACAGCGCCAGGCTCATCACGAAGTCGTCATGGCCATCTTTGTCGTCGACGAAGAAGCTCATGGCGGTGTTGGCGTGGATGGCATAACGGCACAGCCGCGCCTCCTCCCAGAATTCTCGCCCCTCAGCTGTATCGCCGCCGGCGTACATCCGCACGCGCCCCGCGTTGACGGCCGCCAGCAGCTCGTAGCCCAGGTCCGACTTGACGGGCCGGCTGAAGTGCACGGCCTCCACCCGTTGGGGCATGGCCCGCCCTAGCCAGCTGGCCACGCCGGCGCCGACGCCCGTGGCGTCGACGTACACCATCGAGCACCGCCAGCGCGTCTTCAGCAGCTCCAGCAGGCCGCCGTATTGAGTGGAATGGTCGCGGCCGGTCCACCAGTGATGCTGAACGATCTCGATCAGCGGCTCGCCCAGCAGCTCGGGCGGATGGCTCACGCGGGCAATCGTGACGACGGTGGAATCCTTCTTCGGTTGAATGCTTCGCAGGATCTCGTCCGGGGCGCGCTCGCCCTCACCGGCGACGTCCACTCCGGCGACGTATACGGCCTCGTCGGGACTTTCCAGGCGCGGATGAGTGCCCTTCAGCAGGGCCAGCTGCCCTTGGTTGAACAGCCGGCCGGCGCCGTCCATGGTTTGCAGCAGGTACTGCGTGCGAATGATGGGGTGGCCGGCGCCGAGCCGCCGGATCTCGCCCTCGACGAAGATCTGGTAATGAAGGCTGATCGCCGCCAGCTCCGTCCACGGAAACTCGAAATGTGCCGACGGATCGTCTCGCAGGTTGGCCGCGCGCTGGCGGGCCAGCATGGTGTCCTCGCTCCAGGCGGTGCCGTACAGCACGGCCGTGGTGTTGGCGGTGGACGCCATGGGCCGGAAATCCTTCAGGTATTTCTCCTCGGAGACGTCCTGGGCCTCGTCGATCTCCAGCAGCAGGTCGGCCGTGGCGCCCACCACGTTGGAGGATTCCTCGGCCGACAGGAAGTGGATCGCGGCCTCACCCAATTGCATGATGTAGCCGAAGCGGGAGCGCACCGCGCGAGGCATGCTGCCCGGCAGGCACGAGAGCACCCGCTCCAGGCGCATCTTGCTGTTGATGAGCTGCGGCTTGAAGGTGGGCGCCGCCTTCACGATAGTCCCGCCTTCCAAGCGATGGACGTACAGCAGGTAGGCCTCGAGGTGCGCGGACAGCTCGTTCTTGCCCATCTGCCGGGCCATCATGATGGTGAACGTTCGACCTCTCTGGCGCAGAACCGAATCCGCGATGGCTCGGGCCGCCAGCAGCTGGTAGTCGCGCAGCGGCCGGCGCAGCAACATTGCCGAGAACAGGCCGACGTCGAGATCGGTCAGGATCCGTTCTCGGCCTGCCATGCCCGCAGTCGCTCGTCCCACTGGCGCTGCACGTCGTCCAGGTCATCGCCCGCTTCGGCGGCCATCTTGGCCTGGGCCAGCACCATGCGAGTCAAGAGCGACAGCATGCGGATGATCAGGCCGTTGGTCTTGGTGATCTCTTGAAGCTTGTCGATGTGCTGCCGCAGCCAGGCGATCTCGCGCTCGAGATCCTCGGCCACTCAGCTCACGTCCGATACGTCGAATGCCTCGCCGCCCAGAAAACGGTGCAGCAGCTTGATCGCCGCTGCGTCGGCCAGCCAGCCTTCTTGCTTGGCGGCCTGCAGGGCCGGCACCAGCTTGGCCATCGTGGAGGCGATGGCGTCGCCATCCTGGGCATCGATCGGCGGAAAGATGACGTCGTAGTGCTTATCCACGCGAGCAGGCAGCAGTCCAGCGTTCTCGGCCTCGCTCAGCACGCGATCGAGGATGGTGCGCAACATGAAGCCAAGGTAGTCCTGCCGGCGCTCGAAGCGCTTCACGGTCGGCAAGCTCATCTCGGCCGCCGTGGCGCGGTTGACGTTGCCGCCTTCGGCCAGGTAGTGCTCCGGCAACCCGGCGCCAACGGCAATCATCATCTTGAGGGCTTTGCCGTCGGCCTCCACCTGGTCGGCGCCGATGCGCGGCTCAACAGCCGACCACTCCTCGGTCTCGTTGTGGACGATAAGGCTGCCGGGTAGGGGCGGGTAGGCGTATTCCATCTTCTTGCGATCGATCGTCTTCTTGTCGGCTCCGGCGAGCTTGACGTCCCACAGGAAGGCGCCTTTGAACTTGTTCAGCCGCACGCGATCCGTCAGCCAATCCTTGTAGCGCCGCAGCCAAACCAGCAGCGTGGCCAGGTCGCTCTGGCCCCGCTTGGCGTTGCTCACCTTGTTGACGGCGAACTGCACCACCTCTTGCCCTGCCAGGAACCACCGCCCCTCCAGGGAGTCGGGAGCCGGGAGTCGGGGGCCGGTGGGACTGCCAGCTCCCGGCTCCTGGCCCCCGGCTCCTGTCAGCGGCCGCTGGTGGAAGCGCAGCGTCCGCTCGACGTTATTCGGGTCGGTCTCGATCTCGTCGATCGTCGATGGGTCGATCTGGCCGATTTTGACGGCGCCGTCCATTGGGTTCACGAAGAAGCGGATGAACTGCTCGCCATAGAGCGCCAGCTCGGTGCAGAGGCTGTAGACGCGCATGTCCATGCGGTTGTCGGCGTCGTGCCAGAAGCGGTCCAGGATGCGCTGCGCCCGCGCGCTCGCGGCAACGACTTTGAGGCCGCTGCCCAGCACCATGGAGGTGGTGATCTCGATGGCCTGGCGAGCCAGCGGATTGGAGCTGTAGGCCTCAAAGCATTGGTTGTGGATCTCCAGGTACGTGCTGGGGATGACGTCCTTCTGGTACCAGTTGTCGGACAGCCGCCGCCACAGATAGTCCTCCTCGGTGCCGCTGACGGGCCGGCCCCAGTAGAAGTCCTCGAGCGTGCCCGACGGGAAGGCCGCCTCCTCCCGGATCGCGGTTCCCTCTCCCTCGAGGAGAGGGCTGGGGTCATGGTTCCATGGCCATCGCATAGGCCCACGCTACAGCCGCCTGGCACCAGATGTGGCCCGCTCCTTGCGATGCCCCGCGGGCATGGCCCACGCCAGGCGTCAGCCTGCCAAGAAGACCGACCACGGTCCGCTTGACCCCAAGCTCAAGCCCGAGGGCGGCCCCAACCGCGCGGCGCGCCGCTACGCCAGTCCCGCGGCGGCTCAGGACCTATCGAAGAAGAGCGATTCGGAGCAGCCGCGAGGCGCCGGGGGCACCTAGCCAAAAGCGCGGCTCAGCTAACTCTGCCAGCTCGTTTTTGACAGCGGCCGGCTGATGGCATACAATGCGCCCCGCCTTACGGGGCCATCTGTCATTAGGAGTTACTGCATGAGAACGTCCCACGTCGTTCCAGGATTCGCAGCCGCCGCCGCGCTGCTGCTAGCCGCCTGCGGTGGAGGCGCTGCTCCGGCTGCCAGTGCGCCGGCGGCAGCTTCCAGCGCAGCGGCGAAGCCGTCTGTGGCTGTTTCGGCCGTTGCCTCAGCCAAGCCCGTGGCTTCGGCCGCGGCGTCCGCATCGGCTAAACCAGCGGCGTCGCCCAAGCCCACAGCTACCACGCTGCCAGTGGTGGCAACCGACACCACGCAGGTGGCGTTGACCAAGATCGCCATCCCGCCCATCGCCGGCAAGACGCTGTCGGCCGACATAATGGAAGTCGATCAGGCAACTCACAGGCTGTACGTGACGGACCGAACGTCGGGGGGCATCGACGTATTCGACACCTCCGCTAGCCCGGCCAAGTACATGACGACGGTCAAGACGAAGGGCGATCCTAACGGGGTCGTGGTCGCCGCCAATGTCAAGAAGCTGCTCGTCGGTGAGGGCAACAACGCCAACCCGGCAGGCTCGCCGGGCCAAAGCACGATTGGAATTATCGACATCACGGACCCGGCCTCGCCGAAGGTACTCGCTGAGCTGGACGCTGGGGGCAAGAAGCGCGCCGACGAGGTCGATTACGACCCCAACACCAAGAAGGGATTGGTGGCCAACAGTGACGATCAGTTCGTGACCATTGTTGACATGGACAAGAACACCATTGTCAAGAAGATCGATTTGCCGGGCGGCGGCCTCGAGCAGCCGCGCTACAACCCGGTGGACAAGATGATGTATCTGACCGGCTCGGAAGACAACGTCCTGTACCAGTTCGATCTCAGCAAGGACGCCATGGTCAAGAAGACGGAGATCGTCGACCCCTGCAACCCGAACGGGATTGCCATCAACCCGACCCTCAATATTGCCGTGCTTGGCTGCAGCAACACCAAGCAGCAGCACCTGGCGATCTGGGATTTCAAGACCAGCAAAGTGACGTCCACGATTGACAAGGCGGGCGCCTGTGACGGCGACATCTACGACGCCAAGGCAAACAAGTTCTTCGTCGCCTGCTCCAACTTCTTCCGCGGTGGACAACTGTCCATCGTCAACGGCGACGGCAGCTTCTTCACCAACGTTCCGACCGCCGTCGGCAGCCATGGCGTGGGTTACGACGAAGGCACCAACACGGTGTTCACCCAGGATCAGCTGCCTAACGAGGGCGTGCTGTTCGCGTTCACAGTGCCAGCAACGGCTGGTGGCGGTGCGGCTGCTAAGCCTGCTGCCAGCGGCGCCGCCTCAGCCAAACCGGCTACCAGCGGCGCGGCCTCGGCCAAGCCGTCGGCTTAGATCGTTATCGAAGGCGCAATGTCTACTTTCCAGGTACTAAGGGGCGTGGAGGATACCGCTTGCGGGCTTACCGCGGCGTGCCGTAAAATGCGCTCCACGCCCACGTCGAAGCAGGGGTTAAGGAGCTGAGCATGGTGTAGTGTGCGTCTCCTGACGGGGTTTGTTGAGCCCCGAATGTAGTTCTCGTCGTCGCTAAGGGAGCTGTTCCCAAAGCGCGCGTAACTATTCAGAAGTCGAATTCGTACTTGTGTTCAGAGGTTGTTTCCCTTAACATCCCACTTACCAGGCATAAAAGAGAAAGAGCAACAGAAGGAGTAAAACATGCGGGTCCCACCCTTCCTCAAAAGGGGAGTTGCCATCCTAGCTTCCGTCAGCGCCCTTGGCATTGGCATTCCAGCCGCATCGCTCGACGCAGCCTGCTCGAACACCTCGGACTCGAAAGTCCGTTTCGGCGCCGGCAATGCCATTAACCAGTGCGACAACCCCGACCTGCAGGTCTGGGACAAAGGCGACAACGTCATCGTCACGATCGATGACAGCGGCTTCCATCCCAAGGAGGTGGTTGTCGGTGAGTCACCGATAGATGCGCACGTCATCTTTGTCAACCTTGGGACCAACACCCATAGCGCCACCCAGATCCCTGCCTCTCCCATGTGGAACAGCACGGCCTTCGTCGCCATGAAGAAGAACGACTTCAAGCAGGGCGGCAAAGGGAATACCGTTTTCGACACGGGCGGCATCGGCGCGGACCCCGGCGTCACGCCTCAGCAGGCGATGACCGACGGTAACTTCATTCTCGGCGACTTCGGGACCAACGGCGACTATGTCTACACCTCATATCCGGACTGCATCGCCGCCGATCGGCCGATTCCAAGCCCCACCAACTTCGACTGCACCCCGGCCATCCTCCACGTGGTCGACTTCCAGGGGAGCCTCTCCAGCCTTAAGAAGACGCTTCCCGGCGCCGACTACCTGGGTACCAGCGTCAGGGGTTCGAACCTTCGGCCGGTTGGCGATCCCGAGTGCGCCATGCTGTCGGCCGGCAACCCGATCCTGGTGCCTGGCCGCAACCAAGGAGTCTGCCTCAGCGCAAAACGCAAGAGCTTTGAGACCCAACCTCAAGGCAGCCAGACCAAGCCACTCACCGGTAACGTGACCGTGATGATTGACGACGTCAAGGGCTTCGACCCTGACAATTTCACAGTCACCACCGGCACGTCCATCACGTTCCAGAACAAGCCCACCAACCAGATGACGCACAGTGTGGTGCTCGCTAATAAGCGGCTCGTCAGCGGTTTGGCCACTGGCTCGGACGGCGTCCGTAACACGAATTCGGGCGGGCTGGCGCCGGGCGACTCCTGGACCGTCAGTTTGAACTGGGTGGCGGTTTCGACCATCGCCATCAGCTCGGATACCGACGCGGACACCGTCTATAACGTGAACCCGACAGGCAACGTCGGCGGCGACCTGGTATTCTCGGCGGGCGTCAAGAGCGTATGCCCGGCCGGGCAGTTCAGCGCTGTTTCGTTTGACCAGATTCGAGGGGCTGGCCAGCCGTGCAGCTCGGTCGCGGCGGCTCAGGATCCAGCATCGCTTACCCCGGGTACTGTGAAAGACTTCTAGTTCACCGCTCGCTGTCAAGAGGGGGCCGCCCAGAAGGCGGCCCCCTCTTGTCGTGGGTTTCGCTTCCGAAGCCGCTAGCTTGGCGTTGGACCATTTGGCTATAATCATCATCCCTGCGTTGGCCTCGCGCTAGCGTAGGATTTACCACATTCTTGGAGTGCAAAATGAAACGCCTCGTCATCTCGTTGGCCCTTCTGGCCAGCTTTGCCCTACCGGCCACCGCGGCCGCCCAGACGGCGCCAGCCCCTTGCCAGTTCGTCCTCGGCTTCAAGGCCTTGCATGACCTGGACGCCAACGACGTTGGCGACTGCATCGATAGCCAGTTCCTGGCGCAAGGCAACGGCGATCAGCAGCAGCACACCACTAAAGGCCTGATGGCCTGGCGCAAGTCCGATAATTGGACAGCCTTCACCAACGGCTACAAGACCTGGATTAACGGCCCCAACGGGCTGGTGAGCCGGCTGAACAGCGATCGCTTCCCCTGGGAGAAAGACACGCCTGCCGCGGCGCCAGCGCCTGCCACGGCTCCAGCGCCGGCACCTGCCGCGTCTTCCGGCGCCTATCTGGACATCAGGGGTCCCTGGCGACTAGAAAACAACAACACTATCTACAGCGTCCAGGAAGATCAGGATGGCTACATCGTCATGATGCCGAATTCGATGCGTCAGTGCACCTCGAGCGGCCAGTCCGTCATTTCGGGCAACGTTGACTTCAAGTCCGTAAGGTCTCCCATGAATACGGTCTTCACCGGCACTCTGGGCGGCAACACCATTACCGGTAACTGGCTCGTATGCGCCACGGTGAATCAATCGTGGGTGCCGATGCCGGTCACCTTCACTCTGGCAGCGGACGGCAACCACATGTCGGGGCAGCTCCAGGAAACGCTGACGTTCGACCGAATTTTCTTGTAAATACTGTTTCGAGAACCGAAGAGCCGCGGCAGGAAACCCCTGCCGCGGCTCTTTTGTGTTGCGAGGCTGTTAGCTGGCAGTCAGCGTGTAATTGAGTCTGAAGCCCGGCTGATAATCGAACACCTGCACGGTATAGGTCGCGCCGGCCGTCGAGGCGGGCACGGTTGCCGTCAGTGAGGTTCGGTTAAGGCCGAGGCTGCCGTTGAACACTGGCAGCGTCGAAGCGCTGCTCCAGACGGCCAGCCCCACTCTCGACGAGACACCGGGATCCACCGGTCCGCTAACGCTAAGCGTCAACGTCCAGTCGCTGCCATCGCCCTTGACGTAGGAGTTGGCAGTTGCTCCGCCGCTGGAGCCGGTGATGGAGCTGCTGATGGACTGGCCCTTGGCCAACGGGGTTGGCGTAAACACGGTGAGACCCTTGGTGGGGACGGGAACGATCACCCGCCCGGTCTTTGGATCGGCGGCCACGGAGTGTGTGCCCGGGACGGTGGACACTCCGCCCAGGTACTGGTATGTGCCAGCGTCGATCACTCCTAGCGTAGGCGCCGGCTTGCCTGTCTTCGTACCGTCGCTGGTCATGCTGCTGCCGGCCACGTAGTAGCGATTCGTGCCCGAGTCGTACCACACCTCATCTGTGCCGCCAATGTCGGTGATGACTGCCAGGATGTTGCCGTTGGTCGCGTCCATGACCTGCTGCTGGGCATGCTGTTTCAGGCTGTTGCAGCCAAGCAGCAGCTGCTGGTTGGGGCCGACGGTCAGCCCGTGCGGGACACAATTCTGTACCGGGTAGCTGGCAGCGACCTTCATGGCTTTGGGATCGATGACGTCGATCTGCCCGCCGGGGTTCTGCTTGGTCGCCGGGACGGCCTGGTAGAACATGCCGTTCGCGGCAATGAATTGGGGCTGCTCCAGCCCGTCGGTGGCATCTGGGTAGGGGATCTTGCCCAGCACCGTGCGGTTCGGCACCGAGATGAATGTCAGGAAGGGTGGGTCGTCGGCGTCATTGGCGATCACGACAATCCCGTCTTTGGAGTCGTAGGCCAGTTCATCAGCCCTTGCCGTGCCGCCGGTAGAGATCGAGGCCACCACAGTTCCGGCGTTCAGATCGACGACCTTGACGGTGCTGTCACCATCACCGGCCCACGCTTCCCTCCGAGAGTCGATGACGACCAGTCCGTCGGGTCCCGAATGGTCGTTATCAACAGTGCCGTTTTTTCTGAGCTTCGGCCCAACGAAGCCACCGGTGATGGTCTTCACGTAGTTGTTGTTGGTGTCGACGACGTCGATGCCCTTGAGTGTGCGATCGGCCAGGTAGTAGGTTCCGCTGCCATCGACCCAGCTGATGTCCGCGCTCCACGCGGGGGCGGAAGAGGTTGGGATGCCAGGCATTTTGACGATGGTTCCCCCGGTCAGCGGCCCGGACGAATCCGCCAGCGCCGGCGCCGCCAACAAGCTGGCCATGCCGATAGCCAGGAGGCTGCTGCGAATCAGACGGATGCAGCGGGATGAGGTGAATAAAACCATGGGGTGGACACCTCCAGGAACGTATTAGAGGGTGCTTGCATGGCTCCCCCGGCGCCCATCCTACCAGCCTGCGCAGATCCGGTTGAGCCGGCTTTCAGGCCGCGGGGGCCACGCCTCTTCCGTTATCCGGCTACCCTAGGAACCATCCTCACCTTAGAACGGCGGCTGTACCTGCCCGCGCTGGGCGCTATCTGCTTGCTGGCTGCTGGTCTGCGGGTGTACAAGCTGGCCGACGCCAATCCCTGGTGGGACGAAGGCTTCACCTACTGGCTGGCCAGTCAGGACCTGCCTGGCATGCTGCTGCGAACCGCCGGCGACACGCATCCGCCGCTGAGCTACTTCCTCTACCAGCTGTGGATGCCCCTGGCAGGCCGAAGCATCTTCGCCCTGCGTCTGCTGGCCGTGCTGTTCGGGGTGCTGGCCGTGCCCGTCTGCGCGGGCGGCGCCCGGCGCCTGGGCGGGCCTGCCGCTGGCTTGGCGGCCGGTCTGCTGCTGGCCATAGCGCCGTTCCATGTCTGGTGGTCTCAGCAAATCCGGATGTATGCCCTGGTGGCGCTGCTGTGTGCGGCGTCGATATTTCTGCTGCTGCGAGCTGTCGGCTGTCAGCTGTCAGGCGTCAGGCGTCAGGCGTCAGGCGTCAGGCTGCTCGTGGCGCTTGGGTTGGTGAACCTGGCTGGGCTGTACACGCTGTACTTCTTCGCCGTACTGCTGCTGCTGGAGGGCCTTTTTGTCGCCGGGTGCTGGCTGGCCACTCGCCGGCGGCGGCTGCTGGCCATTGCCGCTTGTCTGCTGCTTACGCCACTTCCCCTACTGCCGTGGCTGGCCTACTTCCGCCAACACGCAATTCGCTTTCCGGATAGTGCAGAACCTCCGATTGGCTGGCTCGAGTTCCTTCAGGCAAGCTGGGCAGAGCTGACGCTCGGAATCGATTCCGGCGTGCAGGCGTATACGGGCCTGCTGGTGGCTCTCGGCGTGCTGGCGCTGGCGCTGCTGATTGTGCTGCTATTTCCCTCTCCCGCCGCGGCGGGAGAGGGTCAGGGAGAGGGAACACGCGGCATGGCCATTTGGCTCGCCCTAGTCGCGGCGGGGCTCCCGCTGGCGGCCTATGGCGTCACGCTCCAGCGGGGGCTGTTCTTCAGCGCCGCCTACCAAACGCGCTACGACCTGGCGGCGTTGCCTGCCCTGGTCATCCTCTTGGCGTGGGGCGCGAGCCGCCTGCCAAGGCCGGCCGCGCTGCTGCCGCTGGCGCTGTTCGTGGGCACGGCCGCCTGGAGCCTGCCGCGGCTGTACGACGCCCGCCACCGCACCGATGATTACCAGAGCCTGGCCCGCTTCGTGGAGGCCTACGAGCAGCCCGGCGACGCGATCGTGTTCGATCCTGATTGGAATTTCCACCTGTTCCTGTTGGACTATCGCGGCCCGCTGCCCTGGGAAGCAATCCCGCTCCGGCAGCCCGCCGACGCCGCTTATGTGGACCAGGTGTTTACACGCTGGACGGCGCAGTACCGCGCTTTGTGGCTGCTGCAAGAGGCCGGCGGCCACGACTCCGGGCCCCAACCTCCCGTGCGTGATTGGCTGCAGGCCCACCTCCACCCCAGCCTGCAGTTGGCGGTGGGCGATCGCCTGCTGACTCTGTACGTGCCCGCCGGCGCTGCTCCCCGCACCCTGAACCGTGGATTCCAGCCGCGGTTCAAGATTGGAGGCGCGGCCGGGCTCAGCGGCTTCGACCTGCCGGTCGAGGACGTCCGACCTGGGGAAGTCCTGCACCTGACCGTGTATGGGGAGCCGCCACCCGCGGCGCTGTTCGGCGCAGAGAGCATTCCCGGCCGGCCGCTGCCCGGCGCAGCCGATTTTGCGATCCCTATTGGCGGTGTGACCCCCGCTGGCCGGCAGCCGCTCAGACTGCAGCTGGCCGGCGGCCAAACCGTTACGTTGGGCTCAGTCCAGGTGGAGTCCCATGCGGCTCCGCCCGCGGCCGATCTGCCACCCCTGGCTCGTCCAGGCGGCCAGACATTCGGCGCCCAAGCCATGCTCACGTCCTATTCGATGCGCCCGGAGTCACCCAGGCCCGGCGAGGACCTGACGGTGGAGCTGCAGTGGCGGGCGCTCGAGCCGTTCCGCCAGAACTACACCGTGTTCGTGCATCTGCTCGATGCATCCAATCGCGTCGTTGCCCAGCGCGACAGCCAGCCCGCCGGCGGCCGGCAGCCGACTATACGCTGGCAGCCAGGCCAGGTACTCGACGACAGCTACGTGCTGCCGATCCCGACCAACCTGCCGCCGGGCCGCTATCAGCTCGAGCTGGGTATGTACCTGCAGTCCACCGGTGAGCGGCTGCACCTGTCCGGCGGCCAGGACCGCGTGCTGCTGGAGCCAATCACGATTTCCTAGATCCCAGGCCTACACTGGACGTATGCGCCCGGTAACCATCCTGGCCGTGCGGCCGCACCCGGACGACGAATGCACTGGCACAGGCGGCATCATCGCCTACTACACCAGCCGCGGCGTGCCGGTGGGTGTGCTCACCTGCACGCTTGGCGAGGAAGGTGAGATCCTCGATCCGGACCTCGATCCCGAGGAAGTCCGGCCGCGGTTGGGCGACATCCGCGAGGGCGAGCTGCGCGCTGCCTGCAAGGTCCTTGGCGTCAGCGAGCTGCGGCTGCTGGGCTATCGCGACTCCGGCATGCAGGGCACCGAGGCTAACCAGCGGCCGGAGGCGTTCTGCAATGCGTCGCTGGACGAAGCCGGCGGGCGCGTGGCCGGCGTTATTCGCGAGCTGCGGCCGCGGGTGGTCATCACCGAGAACCAGTTCGGGACCTATGGCCATCCGGACCACGTGATGTGCCACAAAGTGGCGGTCCGCGGCGTGGAGCTGGCCGCCGATCCTGCCTTTCGCGCCGATGGCCTCGACGCCTGGCAGGTCGATCGCCTGTTCACGGTGGAGCTGGTGACCGAGGGCGGAGAGCGCATCGCCAATATGCTGCGTGCCGAGCAGCTGGACATGGGCTGGTTCGAGAATCCCGGCGAGCTGGCCGAGTTCGGCACGAAGTCTTCGGAAACGGATGCCGCCGTCGACGTGGGCGACTATGTGCCAAAGATGCGGGAGGCGCTGGCCCAGCACCGAACACAGATCCCGCCGGGGAACTTCCTGCTGACCTGGCCGGACTACATCCTGCGCGAGGTGTTCCGGATGGCCTATTTCCGGCAGCTCCTGCCGCCACCCAACGGCGCGAAGCTGTCCGACCTTCTGGAGGGTCTCTAGCGCGCCTTGTAGCTCTGCGCCAGCTCCCAGTAGTGCTGCGCCGAGTACGAGATGAAGGCCAGCTCCTCGTCCGAAACCGGACGCACCACTTTGCCGGGAATGCCGACGACCAGCGACCGCGGCGGAATGCTCTTGTTCTCGGAGACCAAAGCGCGGGCCCCGAGTATGGACTCCGCGCCGATACGGGCGTGGTTCATCACAATCGCGCCCATCCCTACGAGGACGCGATCCTCGACCACGCAGCCGTGGACCACGCACGAATGGCCGATCGTCACGTGCTCGCCCACCACGGTTGGCGTGCAGGGCTCGCCGTCGCGGGCCGATTCGGCATGGATGACGGTGTTGTCCTGCACGTTGCTGAACCTGCCGATTGAGATGGAGCACACGTCGCCGCGCAGCACCGCGCCGAACCACACGCTGGCTCCTTCGGCGATGTGCACGTCGCCTATCAGGTGCACGCCCGGGGCGATCCAGGCTGAGGGGTGAATGTCCGGCGAGGCGCCGTGATGAGCGTGGATTTCCAACGTTAAATTGGCCCCTTGACAATTTGTTCTAATGGGTGGAAAATCTCCGTCACTACCACGACATTGTGATCGTTTCTTGCGGTGTCGTGTGCCATAGTTCAGAAGGAGATTTGTAGATGGCTGTCAGCTCTTCGGTCAAAGCCGGTACCTTGTCCGAGCCAGCGCTCAAGTTGCTGGAGGAGCGCTATCTGTGGAAGAAGGATGGCCGGCTGATCGAAGACGAGGACGGCATGTGCCGCCGCGTGGCTCACGCGGTGGCCCAGGCGGAGGCGAAGTACAGCTCGCCGAAGAAGCAGGCCGAGGTCGAGCAGAAGTTCTTCGAGCTCATGATCGACCGCAAGTTCATGCCCAACTCGCCGACACTGATGAACGCCGGCAAGGACAACGGCCAGCAGCTGTCAGCCTGCTTCGTGTTGCCCGTGCCGGACAGCATCGACGGCATCTTCGATTCGGTGAAGCACGCAGCCATTATCCACAAGAGCGGCGGCGGCACCGGCTTTGCCTTTTCCCGGCTGCGGCCGGAAGGCGCGGTCGTGTCCGCCACCCACGGCGTGGCCAGCGGCCCCGTCAGCTTCATGCGCATCTTCAATGAGGCCACCGAACAGATCAAGCAGGGTGGCACCAGGCGCGGCGCCAACATGGGCATCTTGCGCGTCGATCATCCCGACATCGTCCGCTTCATCGATTGCAAGCGGGACGGCACCATCACCAACTTCAACATCTCCGTGGCCGCGACCGACAAGTTCATGCAAGCTCTGGAGAGCGGCGAGGACTACGAGCTGGTCGACCCGCGCGACGGCACGGTCGTGGACCGCCTCAACGCGCGCACGGTGTTCGACAAGATCGTCGACGCCGCCTGGGCCACCGGCGATCCCGGCATGGTGTTCATCGATCGCATCAATGCCGGGCCGGCCAATCCCACGCCCGAGATCGGCATGGTCGAGGCCACCAATCCCTGCGGCGAGCAGCCGCTGCTGCCCTACGAAGCTTGCAACTTGGGCTCGCTGAACGTCGCCGCGTTTGTGTCGGACGACGGGCAGCGCATCGACTGGGACGGCATGGAGCACGCCATCCGCGATTCAGCTCGCTTCCTGGACGACGTAATCGAGGTCAACCCTTATCCGCTGCCCGAGATCGTGGAGATGGTGGGCGCCAACCGGCGCATTGGCCTGGGCGTGATGGGCTGGGCCGATCTGCTGTTCAAGATGGGCATCCCCTATGACAGCGAGCAGGCCCTGGAGCTGGCCGGCGAGACGATGAGCTTCATCAACCGCATCGGCCACTCCGAAAGTGAGAAGCTGGCCGTGGAGCGCGGCCCGTTCCCCAACTGGGAGCGCAGCATCTACAAGGATGGGCCGCCGCTGCGGAACTCGACGGTGACCACCATCGCGCCCACCGGGACCATCAGCATCATCGCCGATTGCTCCAGCGGCATCGAGCCCATCTTCGCTCTGGCGTTCTTGCACAAGGCGCTGGGCGCCGACGGCAAGCCGCGCAACCTGCGCTTCGTGAACCCCCTCTTCGAGCTGATCGCCAAGGAGCGCGGCTTCTACAGCGAGGCGCTGATGGACAAGGTGCTCGAAACCGGTACCCTGCACGGGCTGGACGAGGTGCCCGAGGACGCCCGCGACGTGTTCGTGACCTCGCACGAGATTGCCCCCGAGTGGCATGTGCGGATGCAGGCCGCCTTCCAGAAGTACACTGACAACGCCGTCTCCAAGACGGTCAATCTGCCGCACGACGCCGGCACCGACGACATCGCCAGCGCCTACCGCCTGGCCTACCAGACCGGCTGCATGGGCATCACTGTCTTCCGCGACGGCTGCAAAGGGGACCAGGTGCTTAATGTGGGGGTCGGGAGCCGGGAGTCGGAAGCCGGGGAAGCTCCCAATTCCCAATTCCCAATTCCCAATTCCGAGATCAAGCCGCGCCCGGCTGTGGTCCACGGCTACACCCGCGCTGTCAAGGCGCCTGAGGGCACCGTTAACATCACCGTCAACAGCGACGACGCTGGTCCCCTGGAGGTGTTCGTCAACGTCGGCCGGGCCGGCAACGACATCGCAGCCATGGCCGAAGCAATCGGCCGTCTCATCAGTCTGAACCTGCGCTTGCCATCGTCCATGTCGCCGCAGGCCCGGATGAGGGAGATGGCCGCGCAGCTGCGCAACATCGGCGGCAGCCGCACGGTCGGCTTTGGCTCCGAGCAGGTGCGCTCGCTGCCGGACGCGGTTGCCCAAGCGCTCGAGAAGCACCTGAGCTCCGGCGTCAATGGCAACGGTCACGGCCTGGCCCAGGCGCTGGTCGCCCTCGAGCCCGGCAAAACCTGGACCGGCAATCTCTGCCCCCAGTGCGGTGGCTACACCCTAGCCTACGAAGAAGGCTGCAAGAAATGCCACGGCTGCGGGTACAGCGAGTGCTAGGGAGAAAGAGCTAATGGCAAGGAATGAACGTCACATCGTGCCTAACCCGACTGGGGGTTGGGATGTCGAGAAACCTCACGCTCAGCGAGCGAGTTCACACCACGATACTCAGGCGGCAGCGGAGGAGCGCGCAAAACGGATTTTGGCGAACACCGGCGGTGGAGAAGCTGTGATCCACCGGCCCGATGGGCGGATTCGTGACTCAGATACTGTACCCCCTGGCAATGACCCCTTTCCCCCTCGCGATACGGTTCACTAGCACCGCACACATCTCAACCAGAGGTTCTCTCCCGGCCCTACGTAGGCCTGGCTGTTTTCTGGTGTAGGCTTGAGCCGAAAGTTACGCCGTGAAAAGGTTCGCAACCAAGCGTCGCGCCCGGGACACAAGCAAACTCACCCGGATGAACCTGCTGGTCAATCGCGAGGATCTTCAGCGCCTGAAGGACATCTACGGGCTCAAGAGCGACGCAGAGGCTGCGCGTAAAGCTCATGCGCTGGCGATGCTCGCTCACGAAGCGCTTAGGTTGTCCGAATGGAGCGCAGCGCGTGGTGGTCCAATCGACGTTTACCATCGCCTCGACGGGGGCAGTCCCCTCCCGGCCGAATGGCCAGAGGATGAGCCTATTGACTTCGACGAGGAATCGGACCTGACCCCTGCCCGCCACAAGAACCCTCGTCGATAGCTCCATCGTGACGCGTTCGTATGACGTACCGGCTACCACTGCTAAGCTGATTGCTCGCTACGCCTGAGCTGATCAGCAACAACTGCGTAACATGCTGACGTGGGCTCGCATGGTCGATCCGCGAGAGCGAGCGGTCGTGGTACGCTCAGCGACCGAGCTTAGTGAACATTAGAAGCGACCGGAAGCGAAGTCCGGAATGAGACCTGAGCGGCCCTTTGGGCTGATTGCGGTGGTGGCTAGCGCTGGCGTGATCCTCGTCGCCTGCGGAGGCGGCGCGGCTCCGGTGGCGAGCAGCGCAGCGGCCAAGCCCTCGAGCGCGGCACCGGCGGCCAGTACGGCGGCCTCCACCAAGCCCGCGGCCTCAGTTTCCGCCAGGCCCACCGGATCGGCGGCAGCCAGCGCAGCGCCGGCGAGCGGCGCCGCAGGGGCAAACACCATCAAGCTGATCTCCTTCAGCCGGTCGCTAGGCTTCTTGGCCGCTAATGCTAAGGGCTTCCTCGAGAAGGAGAAGCTCAACGTGGTGTACGAGCAAACTCCCAGCTCGGCGGTCCAGATGCGCGGTCTGCTCGACGGCAAATGGGACGTCGCGCACACCGCGCCGGACAACGTCATGGCGTTCGTGGACAAAGAGAAGGCCGACGCTGTGGCGGTCTTCGTGGGTGAGCTTGGCCTGAACCAGAAGCTCATCGTCAAGCCGGACATCACTTCCTATGGGCAGTTGCGGGGACAAACGCTGGCCGTCGACGCCATTGATACGGGCTTCGCCTTCGCGCTGCGCAAGATGCTGCAGAAGAATGGGCTGAACGAGTCCGATTACAAGTTCGAAGCGGTGGGCGGCACGACGCAGCGCTACGCTGCTCTCAAGGACGGCAAGGTCGTCGGCGGCCTGCTCAGCGAGCCTTTCGAGAGCATGGCTGTGCGCGACGGTTTCCGCCTGTTGCAAGCGGCCTCCGATTACTTCCCCACGTACCCAGGCAGCACCTCTGTCGCCGTCACCCGCAAGTGGGCCACCTCGCATCGCGACCAGCTCGTGGGTTACCAGCGGGCGCTGCTGGCGGGCCTCGACTGGGGAGCCGATCCGGCCCATCGCGAGGAGGCGATCGACATCATCGCCGCCGATCAGAAGGTGCCGCGAGATCAGGCCATGCGCCTGTACGAGAACGAGCGGAAGAGCGTCAGCCTGAACCACCCCAACGAGTCGCAAATCATGGCCGCGTTGCAGACGGTGCTGGACCTACGGCGCGAGTTCGCGCCCAACACGGGCTCTCAGGCGTCGCCGACCGCGTACTACGACGGCGGCTTCGCCCGCGCCGCTGAGGGCAAGTAACCGCTAGACGCGGTACTCCCAGACGGTGAACGCCACGCGGGCAGCTTTCGGCAGCACGGCCGGATCCCGCTGGAACAATGCGACTTCGCTGGGTTGGAATTCGGGTGGCATGCCGGGCCGCTGCCAGCGATCCAGCACGATCACGCGCCGATACGGCCGGCTGGCGATCTCCTGGTTCAGCTCCACGTCGTCGATGAAATCGATACCGAAGGACGCGAACTGGGGCAAGCGGTACTGCATGTGGTTGGCCGACGTTTCCGACAAGATCAGCGTGTCGTCGGGGGAGAAGTTCGCCTCGATATAAGCCGCGGCCTGCTCCGGCGGAGCGGGCACGTGCACCAGCTCGTGCACCAGCGGCACTGCTTTCATCATGAAAAAGCCGGTGAGCGCCAGCCCGATGATGAGGCCGGCGCGGCGTCGAGCCGGTCCACGCCGGGTGGCCAGCGCGGCTCCCAGCAGCAGTAGCAGCGGCGGAACTGCCGGCAACGCCTTGCGTGGGTCGCCCGGCTGCATGACCAAGATCATCAGGATGCCGTAGGCCAGCAGCCAGATAGCAGCCAGCTTAGCGGCTCGCGTGCGCCAGCTCACCACCATCAGGGCCACGGCCAGGGCCGCAAGCAGCCAGAACGCCACGATTCCGCCTTGCGCCGGACCGCCGAAATAGCCGCTGAGAATCGAGCCAAACTCCGCCACCCGTTCCTCGACCCCAGGCCAGCTCAGCGGCTGTCCCAGCAGGCTGTCCGCTGCTCTCACGTAGCGGGCCTGGGCCTTGAAGGGGCTGAGTGGGTCCGGCGTGCCCACTAGGCTGAGCGCCAGCGGGATGGCCCAGGCGAGGCATGCTGCGGCTAGCGTGCCCAGCCCGGCCAGCAGTCCTCGCCAGTGGCCCGCCTTCAGCAATGGCGGCGCCATGTAGAGGGCCAGCACCGCCAGCGGCACGACCGCTACTTGTGGGCGCACGCCGGCGCACAGGCCTGTTGTGGCGCAGCCTGCCAGCAAGCACGTGGTCCTGCCAGGCGTTGCAGCGCGCTGCAGCAGCCATACCGCGGCGATGGCGAAGGCCAGCCCTGGTATGTCGCTCAGCGCCATCTCGCTGTTCAGCCAGTACAACGGCATGGTGGCCAACGGCAGCGCCAGCCAGGGCGCGCCTAAGTCGGCCGCCAGCAGGTACAGGAACGCGACCCCCGCCGCGCCGGTGAGGGCGCTTAGCAGCGTAAGCGAGGTCAGCGGGTCGTGCATGAACAGGTTGACGATACTGGCCAGGAGGACGTAGGCAGGGTAGCCCGGCGGGTGCGGCTGCTGGTCCGCCACACTGAAGCGGACAACGGCCTTGGCGAAGTTGATCGAGTCCCAGTCGTCCAGCGAGGGCGAGCGATTCGCCTCATACAGGGCGAACGCCACGATAAACAGCGCGCTCGCCGTAAGCGCATGCAGCCGCTGTGCCCCCACGCGCGCGGCGACGAGTCCAGGGAGGGCGGCGAGGCCCCAGTCTGATTCGTGGACGCGTGCGGCAGGCGCGGGCTGGGTTGCCACTCGCACGATTTCCAAGTCTAGTTCGCAGATTCCATACCTGGCTGCCGCCGATAAAGTTCTTACGTGAAGCTGGCCTGGCGAGTCGCCGCCACCGCGCTGGCGCTTGCCATGGCGGTGCTGATCGCCGGCTATTCGGCCGTGGTGCCGGCGTTCGAGGCGCCGGACGAGCCGGGCCACTTCCGCTACGTCCAGCTCCTAGCCGCCGGGCGCGGCCTGCCGGTGCAAGGCCAGGCCGGCGATTTCGATCCCGAGTTCAGCCAGCCACCGCTGTATTACGCCGCGGAGGCGCTGCTCGTCCGCCTCATGCCAGCGAGCGGCGCGCCGGTGCCCGATTGGGACCACCACAACACCTACCAGAACGCCACCGCCCAAGGCAACGTCAACCTGTACAGCCACCCGGCAGCCGAGAGCTTTCCCTGGACCGGGCAGATCCTTCAGCTGCACGCGATGCGGCTGCTGAACCTGCTGTTCGCGGCCGTAACCCTGCTGGCCACCTATGGCATTGGCCTCGAGGTTGGCCTCTCACGCGGGCTGGCCTTGACTGCCACCGGGATCCTGGGTCTGCTGCCGCAGTTCGCCTTCATCTCGGGCGCGCTGAATGCCGATAACGGCATCACTGCCAGCGCCGCGCTGGCGCTCTACCTTTTGCTGCGCTGGTTCAACCGGCCCACCGGCTATGGGCCGGCGACGCTGCTGGGGCTGAGCACCGGCGCGGCTATGCTGTCCAAAATCAGTGGGCTGGCAGTGCTGATCCTGGTGCTGGCGTGCATGCTGTGGCGCGCCTGGCGCAAGCGCAGCGGCTGGCTGGCGGGTCAGGCTCTGGTGGCCGGCGGAATCGGCGTGGCCCTCGGCGGCTGGTGGTATCTGCGGAACCTGATCGTATTCGGCGACCCGCTGGGCTGGCGGCCGATGCTTACGGCCATCGGCGCCATGCTGCGCCCGCGGCCTCTGGGGCCGCTAGAGGCCGCGGCCGTACTCGTGCAGCAGCGTTCCACCGCCATAGGCGTGTTCGGCTGGAACAACCTGCGGCTGCCGCCGGCGGTCTACATTGCCGCGGATGTTGTGGCGGCGTCGGCGTTGGTTGGATTGCTTTTGTTGCTCCACTCCCACCGCGGGGGGAGAGGAATTTTGGCGCTGTGGGTCGTCGTCTTTGCCGCCAGCCTGGTGCGCTGGCTGGAGGTGAATGAAGACGCCGCCCAGTGGCGGCTGTTGTTCCCGGCGTTTCCCGCGCTGGTCATGCTGCTGACCATCGGATTGAGCCGGGTCGCAGGTGCGCTGACGCCCATGGTCCCGGTCGCGCTGGCGGGGCTGAGCACAGCCAGCCTGTTGCTGGTGATCGGACCGGCCTACACGCGCGAGCCGGCGTATGCTGGCGCTATCCAACACCAGCTGAGCGCCCGTTTCGGGGATCGTCTGGAGCTGGTGGGCTACGACGAGCCGCAGCCGCGAAGCATCCCGCCTGGTGAGCCCGTGGCGCTGACCCTCTACTGGCGTGCGCTGCAGCCGCTCGAGGTCGATGACATCGTCGACCTCGCCGGGCTGGACGCGGACAACCAGCCCGGGCTCAAGGAATCTAGCTGGCCGCAGCAGGGGCGGGCGCCGACCAGCGGCTGGACCCCGGGCGAGATCGTTCGCGATCGCCACGTCCTGGCCGGCTCGAGCGACCTTGCCCCCGGCGTGTGGAACCTGCTGGTCGACGTCTTCGAGCCGCGCCCCGGCGCTCCCCGCCTGGCGGTGTCCGGCGGCGGGACAATCGTGAACGTTGGCCGCTTTCTGGTCGCGCCTGGACGACCAGCTGCCCCCGAGGCGAACCGCGAGGCGAGCTTCGAGAGCAACCTGGCGCTGCTGAATCACGGTCAGTCCAGCGCCTCAGGCCGGCTGCAGGTCAGGCTCGAATGGCTGGCGACCGGCCCCATCACTCGCGATTACACCGTGTTCGTGCACGCCCTGGATGGCGGCGGCAAGGTGGTGGCTCAGAACGACAGCCAGCCCGGCCAGGGCCGCTTCCCGACATCGTTAATCCCGGCGAGTACGCCAATCGAGGACGTCCACAGCCTCGATGTGTCGGGCCTGAGCGCGGGCTCCTATCGGTTGGAGGTCGGCTTGTATGACACACAGACCGGCGCCCGCCTCAAGCTGGCGGGCAAAGACGAGGATGCGCTGCTGTTTCCGGTGACGCTGGGTTAGGCGGAGGGGAGCTTGTCGGGCGAGCGGAGGTGGCCTGCGCGGCGAGCTCGAGCGGCCAGGTCGGCAGCGATCTCGTCCATGCGCTCGGTCCAGCGGCCGGCCATCTGCTCCTTGAGCGCCAGCAGCTCGTCCAGCTTCTCGGCGAAGCGTTCGCCGAGCTGATCCCGGAGGGCTGCCAGCTCGCCCAGCTGGTCTAGCGCTTGCGCGCCTACTTGGTTGAGTGCGGTTTGCGCCAGCCGCGACAGATGGACCTGCTCGTTGCGCAGCACCTCGAAGCGCTCCTTGAACGCGCGGACGGCGGCCGGCACAGTGCGGCCCTCCTTGATGTCACGGAAGATGCTGCGGGCGGCACGGCTGGCCAGCTCTTGGTCGGCCACAGAGCCATCGGCATTCACTGCCCACGTGCCCGTCTCCTTGTACAGCCGCGCGATCTCGGTGTAGAACTTCGGCAGCGGCAGCTTGGTCTTAAAGACCGAATGGAAGAAGTCGTACATGCCGGGCTCGTCGGTCAGCAGGGTGCCGTCCTTCTTGGCCCGTTCGTAGTCGGGCGTGCCGGGCAGCGGCGTCAGGATGGTGAACTGCGGAACTTCAATCCCCAGCCTGCGGTTGACTTCGATGGTCTTGTCGAAGTCGGCCACCTCCCACTCGGGGAAGACGATCTGGGCGCCCCAGATCTTCACGCCCAACCCGCGCAGGAACTCGATGGCCCGCACGTTCTGCTCCACGGTGCTGCCCTTGTTCACCCGCTTGAGCTCGGCCGGGTCGAACGACTCTAGACCCACCAGCACCATATCGAGGCCCGCCTTGGCCAGCTTCTCGAATACAGCCTGGTGCTTCTTGCGCTTCTCCGCGCTCTTGGGCCACACGTTGTCGGCCCGGATTTGAGCCCAGTAACGCTTGTTGATGCCCAGCCTCAGCAGCTCGTCGGCCAGCTCACCGGCGCCATCGATGTCGGAGAACGCCAGGTCGTCCACGAAATTGATGTAGCCCGACGGCAGCGTGGCGATCTCGGCCACGGTGCGGTTGGGCGACTCCACCAGGTACTCACCCTGGTGGTGGTTCCAGACCGAGCAGAAGCTGCAGCGGTAGCGGCAGCCGCGCGCCGTTTCGACGCTGTAGACCTTTGGATAGAACAGGAAGAAGTAATCGTCCCGGAACTCTTCCACCAGGTCGCGCCGCGGCATCGGCCGCTGGTCCATCAGCTGGGACTTGTACTCGAAGTGCGGCCGGATCTTGATGGGATCCATGTTGGCCACGTACTCGCCATCCCCGTCGCGGTACCAGATGTCGCGCACGCCCTCGAACGATCGGTTGGTGCCCCAGGCCTTAACGATGTCGCGGAATGGCTGCTCGCCGGGGCCGCGCACGATAGCCGACACCTCCGGCACGAACATGTCCGAAGGTCGCAGGCCAATGTGATGGCCTCCAACCACAATCGGCACGTCCGGCCCCACCAACTCCCGCACCTCGCGCGCCAGGTTCTTGACCACGGGCACGTCGGCCGTGTACTGGCAGCCGATGCCCACCAAGTCCGGCGGGTGCTTGCGGATCTTGTCGCGCCAGCCACCGGGGCGGATACGGTCGTCGTGGATCTGGACGTTCTTGGCCAGGTCGGAGACGGCGCCGGCAACGTATTCGATGCCAAGCGGCTCGGTCTGCACCAACCCTTGAAAGCCGGTGTAGTAGCCGTTCTGCGGGACGATTAGGAGGACGTTATCCAAACACTCGCGCTTGGCGAGGTTCCGCGTCTGGATGACGGGAAGACTCTGCAACGCCTACAGTATGGGCGTTACAGCAGCAAAAGTAAAACGGCTACCTTGTAAGCCCTACGCTTCGGCGTCTTCGTCCAGCAGCTCGCCGCCTTCTGCTTCCTCGCCCGTGCCCTCTTCGAGGCCGAACTCGCCCTCTTCGCCGAACTCGTCGTCTTCGTCGTCGAGCTCGTAACGCAGGACCGAGTCACGCGTGTAGGGGCGCACGCCTTCGCCACTCGCGCCTGTGGTCGGGAATGACACCTTCGCGGCGTTGTCGGGATGCTGGTACGTCTCGCGGATGATGGCCCGCACCTGGTGGTCGTCAAGCGCGGTGACCGCCGCGGCGTACTCGTTGCCGCTGCTCATAAGCGGCAGCAGCCGCAGGGTGATCTTGGGCTCGAGCTGGCCGATCACCTGGTTGCGCAGGTCCCGCACCTCGATGACGCTGCCGTTGATCCGCAGCGACAGCTGATCGCCGGCGGCCATTGGGGCAAGCACTTCCGAGCTGGCCACGTTGACCAGCGTGGTGACCGCGGTCTTGCCGGGCTCCTCGATGAACAGCGCCGGATCGTACCTTTGCTGAACCTGCGGGATGGCGCCCTCGTCCTTCAGCGTCTGCAGGCGGGCCACGTTTTTCTGGGCGATGGTGTTGGTTGGATCGGCTGCCAGGGCTCGCTCGTAGGCATTCACCGCGTTGGGGTAGCGGCCCAGCTCGGTGAGCGCCTTGCCCAGGCGATTGAGCGCATCGGCATCGTTAGGAAACGCGCCGATCAGCCGCTCGTTCACCTCTACGGCCTCTTCCCATTTGCTCTGGCGCGCCAGGTTGATCGCTTGCTCGGTGTTCAACCGGCGGAATTTGGCACGCTCCTCGGGCGCAAACGGGACAGCTGCTGGATCCTGCATCCTAGGCCACCCTCGTCGGGGTCCCCGCCGAGCTCACCGAGGCGGGGCGTAGCTCACCCTGGAGTGCCCAGGGGCTCACTCGCTCAACTCGCACGTTTACCTCTTCTCCCCGCAGATCGCGGTCGCCAACGGGGAAGTACATCAACTTGTTTTGGCGCGTCCGGCCGCGCCACTGCGGCGCGCCGGTGCGGTTCACCTTCGACGCGTCGTCCTCCACGAGCACCTGCACTTCCCGTCCCAGCAGCGCCTCACTGATTTCCCCCAGCACCCGCTCCTGCAGGGCCTCAATCTCTTTCAACCGGGCCTTCTTCACTTCTTGCGGCACGTCGTCGGCCATGCTGCGAGCAGCTTCCGTACCTGGCCGCACAGAGTAGCAGGCTACGTGGACGGTGTCCAGGCGCAAATCCTCCAGGAGTCGGTACGTGTTGCGAAATTGCTCGTCCGTCTCCCCGGGGAAACCGACGATCACGTCTGTCGAGATAGCCACGTTGGGCACCGTGTCGCGCACGCGCCCAATGAGCTCGCGGTAGTAGCTCGAGCTGTAGGTGCGGTGCATGCGGCGCAGCGTCTCGTCGTCACCGGCCTGGCAGGGCAGGTGCACGTGCTCGCAGACTTTCGGCAGATCAGCCACCGCCTGGATGATGCGCGGTGTCATGTCCGCGGGGTACGAAGTCATAAACCGAATGCGCTTCAGCCCCTCGACGTCGTGTATGGCGTAGAAGATGTCCGCCAGGTCCGGCCGCCCTCCGGGGAAATCCTTGCCGTAGGAGTCGACCGTTTGGCCGAGCAGCGTGATCTCCTTGCTGCCTTGGCGCACCAGTTCCTCCACCTCGACCACGATGTCCGGCAGCGGACGACTGATCTCGGGGCCGCGGCGGTAGGGCACGATGCAGTAGGTGCAGAACTTGTCGCAGCCACGGATGACGTTGACGAAGCTGGACACGCCCATGGAGCGCGGTTTGGTCGGCACCTCCAGGGCGTCGCCCTCGTCCAGGAAGTCCTGGAAGCCGTCCACGTCGGCGGGCCGCAGGAACAGGTCCACAAAGGGGAAGCGCTTTGGCAGCACGTCCATCGTGTCGTCGCCCACCATGCAGCCGGTCAGGATGAGCCGCGCGTCCGGCCGCTTGCGCTTGACGTTGACCATCTCGCCCAGCTTGCCGATGATGCGGTTCTCGGCGTTTTGGCGCACGCTGCAGCTGTTCAGGAAAATGAGGTCAGCGGCCTCGACACTCAGCGTGCGGTCGTAGCCGCGCGCTTCCAGAATGTTGGCCAGCTCCTCAGAGTCGGCCTTGTTCATCTGGCAGCCGACGGTCCATTCGAAATACTTAGGCATGATTCACAGGTGTGTAGCTGAAATTCAGGGCTTGTGGACCTGAGGGGATTCGAACCCCTGACCTTCTCAATGCCATTGAGACGCGCTCCCAACTGCGCCACAGGCCCAACAGTTTGCTTTTGAAACCGCGATAGTGTAGCACGGCTAAGCGTGCGTTCAGTGTGGCGTGACGGCCGCTTGGACCTCGCGTAATTTGAGGCGGCGGACCAGGTGCTCCATCGAGATGCCCTGGACCACGATGGTGAAGAAGACCACCGAAAATGTGGCCGACACGAGCATGTCTCTCTGCGGAAAGTCGTGGGGCAAGCTCAGCACCATGGCTACCGCCAGGGCGCCGCGCAGGCCTCCCCAGAAGGCGACATGGCGCCAGCTGAACGGCACGTGCCGATCCAGCCTGGAAACAATCGGCGCCAGCCCGTAGACGATCACGGCTCGCGAGATCAGCACCAGCGCGATGGCTGCCAGCGAGGGTGTCAAGTAAGCGCCCAGATCCACGGACCGCACCTGCTGGCCGAGCAGCAGGAAGATGAACGAGTTGGCCACGAAGGCGAGATATTCCCAGATGTCGATCACCACCGTCCTGGCGCGCTCGCTGAGGCCAACCTTGCGGCCGTAATTCCCGAGTACAATCCCGGTCGTCACGACCGCGATCACGGGCGACACGTGAAGGGCGTCGCCCAGCAGGTACGTGCCGTAGGCCAGGATGGTTGAGAAGCCCATCTCGAACAGGTGATCGTCGGTCAGCGTCAGGATGTGCGAGGAGGCGAAGCCGATCGCTGCCCCGAGCGCCAAGCCGCCCAGGCAGACGACCACAAACTGGCCGATGCCCGGCCCGATGCCGACATTGTTCGTTTGAGCTGCCGCGACGGCGATCTGGAAGGCCACTAGGCCGGTGCCGTCGTTGAACAGGGCCTCGCCTTCGATGATCATCTCCAGCCGCTTGGGCACGCCCAGCTGCTTGAACACGGCTAGGACGGCCACGGGATCGGTGGCCGACAGCGTGGCGGCCAGCACGACGGCCACGATCGGGGCCACCCCCAGAGTGGCCGCGAACGGTCCGGCGATGATCACGATGCTCACGCCTACGCCGACGACGGCCAGCAGGACGATTGGCAGCACGGCCGCTCGCAGCTCCTTCAGGTCCAGGTTGATCGCGCCCTGGAACAGCAGCGCCGGCAGGAAGACGGTCAGGATGGTTTGCGACGTCAGCTCGATGCCTGACAGCAGGTTGGTGTAGCCGAGCCCAATGCCCACGAGAATGAGGGCCACGGTGTACGGCACGAACAGCCGCCG
>WNFB01000805.1_pt1 | contig 26193 bp, 25 predicted proteins | sample 5400501 | NCBI WGS metagenome assembly WNFB01 (sample SAMN13153341, study PRJNA577476) | soil metagenome | isolation source: 200 cm saprolite under Douglas fir tree site 2 hole 1 | place: USA:California | collected 2015-04-18 | reverse complement strand
ATGGTGATGCCTGGGGACAACGTGACGATGAAGGTGCGGCTGATCGTACCGGTAGCCATGGAGGAGGGCCTGCGCTTCGCCATCCGCGAAGGCGGCCGGACCGTGGGCGCCGGCGTCATCAGCAAGATCTACGAGTAGGAGCCGGAGCACATGGCTAAAAAGGGAGATCGCGCGACGTTCACGCTGGCTTGCCCGGAATGTAAGCAGCGGAACTACACCACATATAAGAACAAGCGGAACGATCCGGACCGCATGGAGCTGCGCAAGTACTGCCCCCATTGCCGCAGTCACACGCTGCACCGCGAGACGAAATAGCGGAATTCAAAATTCAAAATGAAAAATTCAAAATTAGGACCGCTGAAGCAGCCAGCTGGCCTCTAGGCACGACGCCAGCTATTCTTGTTTAGAATTCTGAATTCTGAATTTTGAATTCCGCTAGGCCCCTAGCTCAATTGGCAGAGCTCCGGTCTCCAAAACCGGTGGTTGTCGGTTCAAGTCCGGCGGGGCCTGCTAAATCAGCAAGAGATTAGACGCAAGTAGAGATTGGAAGAACTGGGATGGCTATCAAATTACCGAGCAGAGCGAACGTGCTCTCCCGCGCGCCGCAGCCGGCGCCGCGGCGTGAGCGCGCTTCTCGCCCCAACCCGCTCACCCAGTTCGTCCGCGAGTCGCGCATCGAGCTGCGGAAGGTCGTCTGGCCGACCCGGCAGGAGGCTACCCGCCTAACGCTGGTCGTCATCGCCGTGTCGGCTGGTGTCGGCTTGGTGCTCGGCGGCTTCGACTACGCCATCGCCCAGGTTTTCAACCTGGTCGCGCACTAGAGAGGAATCCTTGGCAAAGCGATCCACACCCCCGACCATCGTTGAAGAGCCCGCGGCGGAAGTCCTGAGCGAGGACGTCCAGCTGCTGGACGAGAACGCCGAGCTCACCGAGTATGACGAGGCGGCCCTCGAGGAGGCCGCGGCCACCGAGGAAGGCGCCGAGGCCGAGTACGAAGAAGAGGAAGAGGTTCCACCGCCGCCGGACATCATCGATCAGCATCCCGAGGCCGAGTGGTTCGTCATCCACACCTACTCGGGCTACGAGAACAAGGTCAAGGCCAACCTGGAGCACCGCATCGCCTCCATGGACGTAATCGACAAGATCTTCCAGGTCGTGGTGCCGACTGAGGAAGAGATCGAGATCAAGAACGGCCAGCGCCGCACCGTTCAGAAGAAGGTCTTCCCCGGTTACGTGCTGGTCCAGATGGTCCTGTCCGACGAGTCCTGGTACGTGGTGCGCAACACGCCGGGCGTGACCAGCTTCGTCGGCTCGGGCAACAAGCCCATCCCGCTCAGCAAGGCTGAGGTGCGGCAGATCCTGAAGCAGATGGAGGTCGAGGCGCCCAAGGCCAAGATCAGCTACCAGCGCGGCCAGAGCGTCAAGGTCATCGACGGGCCGTTTGCCGAGTTCATCGGCGTGGTGGACGAGATCAGCCTCGAAAAGGGCAAGGTCTGGGTGCTGGTGTCGTTCTTCGGCCGCGAGACGCGCGTGGAGCTGGACTTCCTGCAGGTTGAGAAGCTGTAGTGGCGGATGGCTTCGCCTCTGGCGACAAAGTGAAAGTGACAGGCGGGGGCTACAAGGGCTCACAAGGAGTTGTGGAAAGCGTCGACGGCGACCTGGCTAAGGTACAGGTCAACTCGTTCGGCATGCCCATGAGCGCCCGCATACCATTGTCCCAGTTGGAAAAGGTGAATGGCGAAGAGAGTTAAGGCCATCGTCAAGCTGCAGCTGCCGGCGGGCAAGGCTACGCCGGCGCCGCCGGTCGGCACCGGCCTGGGACCGCACGCGGTCAACATCATGCAGTTCGTCAAGGAGTACAACGAGCGGACGGCCAATCAAGTAGGCCAGATCGTGCCGGTCGAGATCACCATCTTCGAGGACCGCACCTTCAGCTTCATCACCAAGACGCCGCCCGCGGCCGATCTGATCAAGAAGGCCATCGGCATAGAGCTGGGCTCGGCCGATCCCAAGAAGATCAAGATCGGCACCATCCCCCGCAGCAAGTTGCGCGAGATTGCCGAGATCAAGATGAAGGACCTGAACGCCCTCGACATCGAGGCCGCCGAGAAGATCATCGGCGGCACGGCCCGCTCTATGGGCGTGGAGGTGGAGGCCTAAGCATGAAGAAGCGCGGCAAACGCTACGCTGAGCTGGCCAAGCTCATTGACGAGGATAAGAACTACGCTCCGGCGGAGGCCGTTGAGCTGGTCAGGAAAACCTCGAATGTCAAGTTCGATTCGACTATCGAAGTCCACATGCGCATGGGCCTGGATGTGCGCCACGCCGACCAGCAGGTGCGCGGCATGGCCGACCTGCCGGCCGGGACCGGCAAGAACGTCCGGGTGCTGGTCTTCGCGGAGGGCGACAAAGCGCGTGAGGCCGAGCAGGCTGGCGCCGATTTCGTCGGCAGCGATGACCTCATCAAGCGGGTCGAAGATGGCTGGACGGACTTCGACGTGGCCTTGGCCACGCGTGACATGATGGGCAAGGTCGGCCGGCTAGGCAAGGTCCTTGGCCGGCGGGGCCTGATGCCGAACCCCAAGTCGGGCACCATCACGGATGATCTGACCCGATCGGTGAAGGAAGTGAAGGCCGGCCGCATCGAGTTCCGGACTGGCAAGGCGCCGCTCATTCAGGTGCCAATCGGCAAGGCTTCATTTGACGAGAAGGGCTTGCTGGAAAACCTGGGCTCGCTGGTGGACGCGGTGGTCAAAGCCAAGCCCGCCGGCTCCAAGGGCCCGTACATCAAGAACATCACGCTTACCAGCACCATGGGACCCGGCGTCAGGCTGGACGTCCCGCAAACAATGGCGAAAGCGTCGGAGAGCTAGACTCACCGTCACAATCGAATAGGGAATCCAAAGAAGCGGGGGCGCCGCACAATCCGGCCTCGCCGGTACCCGCGGAGGAGGTGTAATGCCCACAGAGGCAAAAGCTCGGGCGATCGACGAGATCGCCCAACAGCTGCGCGACAGCAAGGTCGCGATCTTCACCAATTACCGTGGCCTCACGGTCAAGGACCTGGCCGATCTGCGCGGACGCCTGCGTACCGCCAAGGTCGAGTACAAGGTGGTGAAGAACACGCTTACGCGATTCGCCGCGCAGAAGGCCGAGATCGAGTCCGATTTGGCGGCGGTACTGGACGGCCCGACGGCCATCGGCTTCGGCTACGACGACGTGGTCCAAGCGGCCAAAGCCATGAACGACTACGCACGTGTCTCGCGCGTGCTGGAGATCAAGGCCGGCCTGCTCGAGAACCGCCTGCTGTCTGCGGCCGAGATCACCTCACTGGCCACGTTGCCACCCAAGCCGGTCCTTCAGGCCCAGCTGCTGGGCACCATAACAGCCCCCATTCAAAACCTCTACAGCGTGCTCAATGCGCCCGCACGAGCGTTGTTGAACGTCCTTGTTGCGCGGCAGCGGCAGCTTGAGGCTCAAGAAGCCGAATCGAAGAAATAAGGAGCAACTGAAAAAAATGGCAGTTAACTTAGACAAAGTCACCGAAGAAATATCGAATCTCACACTCCTCGACGTGGCGCAACTCGTTAAGCAACTCGAAGAGAAGCTGGGCGTCACCGCTGCCGCTCCGGTAGCCTATGCCGGCCCTGCCGCGGCGGGCGCGCCAGCGGCCGCTGAGGGCGCGGCCGCCGTCGAGGAGAAGACGGAGTTCACACCAGTCCTCACGGAGATCGGCGCCAACAAGATCAACGTCATCAAGGTCGTGCGCGAGATCACGCAGCTTGGCCTCAAGGAGGCCAAGGACCTCGTCGACGGCGCCCCCAAGGAGATTAAGGAAGGCGTCACGCGCGAGGAAGCTGACTCGATTAAGGCCAAGCTGACCGAGGTCGGCGCGACCGTCGAGATTAAGTAGGGCTCAGAACCGAATGAGCTGCCTGGCCACCTCACCGGTGGCCAGGAGCTCGAAGCCCTCGTTGATGTCCTCCAGCGGCAAGCTGCGCGAGACCAGCTGGTCGACCGGCAGCTTGCCCGCCCGGTAGAGGCGCATCAGCCGCGGCACGTCATGGGCCGGCGCCGCCGAGCCCATGAACGATCCTTTGAGGGTCCGATCGTCGAGCACCAGCACCGCCGGCGAGATCGACGCCCGCTGCTCGCGTGCCGGCAGGCCGACGGCGACCGTCGTGCCGCCGCGCCGAGTGGCTTGAAAGGCGGTCTCCAGCAGCTTGGCGTTGCCGGCCGCCTCGAAGGCGTAGTCGGCGCCGCCCCCGGTGATCTCGCGCAGCTCTTTGAGCGCGTCGTCGCGACCACCGTCGATGGCGTGGGTCGCGCCCAGCTCGACGGCCAGTTTGCGTTTGGACTCGAGCAAGTCGAGCGCCACAATTGGGTCCGCGCCGGCCAGCTTCGCGCCCATCACCACTGATAGACCCACGCCGCCTGCCCCAAACACCGCTACCGAGCTGCCCGGTTCCACCTGAGCGGTGTTGACCACCGCGCCCACGCCGGTGATTACCGCGCAGCCGAACAGCGCGGCCACATCCAGTGGGAATTCGGGATCGATCTTGATCAGCGATTCCTGGGCAGCCACGACGTGGCGCGAGAAGCCTGAGACGCCCAGCATGTGGTTGGCGCCTTTGAAGCGCACGGCTCCGCTCAGGAGCGTGCCGTTGCGGTTGGCGAGCGCGCCCTTCTCACACAAGGCCGGCCGGCCTCCAACGCAGAAGCGGCAGACGCGGCAGGAGGAGACGAAGGCGAATACCACGTGGTAGCCAGGCGCCAGCTCTCTCACGCTCGGTCCGACCTCGCGCACGATGCCGCTGGCCTCGTGCCCCGGCACGACGGGCAGCGGCAGGGCGATGTCGCCGTTGATCACCGATAGGTCGGAGTGGCATAGACCCGCGCTGGCCAGCTCGATCAGCGCCTCACCCTCGCCGGGCGCCTCCAGCTCGATCTCGCGCACGTCGAGCGGGCGCGTTCGATCGTAGGGTCGCTCGGCCGGAGCGCGATCCAGGACAGCCGCGGTCGTCAGCACGCGATCATCTTGGCCGCGCCCAAGGAGCTCTCACCTAACCTCTCCCACCGCGGTGGGAGAGGGATTGACAGTGCCGGCCGGCTGCGGGCCGGCGGGCGTTGGCGCCAGCAACTCCGGCTGGGCAGGCGGGCGTCCGCGCTGCAGCCATAGGGCGGCCGTGCCCCAGATGCCTCGTCTGAGGCCGAGCACGATGGCAATGAACAGCGCGCCGGTCACGACGCCGGTGGCATCCGTCAATCGTGCCGTGGTGGACAGCCAATCCTGCAGCAGCAGCACCAGCGCTGCTCCAAGCACGCTGCCCCAGATGGTGCCAATGCCGCCCAGGATGGTCATGATCACGGCCGTCCCCGAGGTGGTCCAATCCACCAGGTCCAGTCCGGCGCTGCCGTGACCAATCGAGTGGATCCCGCCCGCCACGCCCGCCAGCGACGCCGACAGCATGAAGCCCAGCAGCTTGTAACGCTGGGTGGCATAGCCCAGCGCCTGGGCCCGCGCTTCGTTGTCGCGGATAGAGACCAGCACGTGGCCGAAGGGCGAATGGACGATGCGGTACGCCGCGGCGTAGCACACGATGACCAGCGGCAGCGCCGCGTAGTAGTAGACCAGCGAGTTGTTCAGGTCCAGCCCGGGGAAGATCCGCGGGATCGCTTGTATGCCATTCTCGCCGCCGGTCACCGGCCGCCACTCGTTGACCAGGTAAAACACCATCTCCGCGAAGGCCAGGGTGACCATGGCAAAGTAGATGCCTCGGGTCCGGATGGACAGATAACCAATCGGCAGCGACAGCGCGACCACGAACAGCAGGGCGCCTAGGACTGCCAGCGGGAAGGCCAAGTGAAATCGGCTGGCCAGCACCGCGGCAGTGTAGCCGCCGCTGCCCCAGAACGCCGCCTGGCCAAAAGACAGCAGCCCGCCGAAGCCCAACAGCAGATCGATCGAGACGGCGAATAAGCCCCACAGCAAGATGTCCAGCGCCAGCACCGGGTAGACCTTCACCGGCAGCAGGATGACCAGCAGCGCTACCAGGCAGCCGATGATCACCCGCCGGGCGATCCGTGCCGTCACCGCACAGCCTCGCGCGTGCCGAACAGTCCCGAGGGCCGCCACAGCAGCACCACCGCCATCAGCACGAAAGCCACGATCGTCGTCAGGGCCGGGTTGACGATAGCGCTGATGCCGCCGACCAGCCCCACCAGGAAGCCGGCGGCCACGGCGCCCGCGATGGAGCCTAGGCCGCCGATGACCACCACGGCGAACACCAGCACGATCAGATCGGCGCCCATGAGTGGCGCCACCTGGCGCATCGGCGCGGCCAGCACGCCCGCCAGCGCAGCCAGCGCGATGCCAAAGCCGAACACCGGGGTGACCCAACGGTCCACGTCAACACCCAGCGCCCGTGTCAGCGCCGGACGTTCGGTGGCGGCGCGGACCACCATGCCCACACGCGTGCGCTCGATGACGAACCACACCAGCACGCAGGCCACCAGCGAGAAGACGATCACGAACAGCCGGTAGTTGGGAAAGGCGAACGTGCCGAACACTGTGGCGCCGCCGAGCCCCGGAGGCGTGCCATAAGGAGCGCCCTGGACCCCGTAGCGCAGCCGGACGACGTCCTGAATGAATAGCGTCAGACCAAAGGTGAGCAGGAAGTTGTAGAGCGGGTCGAGGCTGTACAGTCGGCGGATCAGCGTCCGCTCGGCGATCATGCCCAGCAGCCCGACGGCCACGGGCGCCGCGATGAGCGCCCACCAGAAGCTGACCTGGGCCTGCTGCAGCAGGATGTAGGCGGCGAACGCGCCCAGCATGTAGAACGCGCCGTGCGCGAAGTTGACCACGCGCAGCATCCCGAAAATCACCGCCAGCCCCAGCGACAGCAGCGCATAGAAGCTGCCGTTCACCAGCCCATTGAAGAGCTGGATGAGGATCCCGCCAGCACTCATGGGGAGTGCGAAGCACCCCCTATGAATACATCGTGCAAGTGGACTCGGACTCGGGCCGGAAAGCCTTATCCGCGGGCACCGTATTCACGATCTTTGAGTAGTCGCCCGGCGTGGTGACCTGGCTTTGCGGCTTCACCTGGGCCGTCAGTACGTCGTGGACGACCAGGTGGTCCTTGTGGCGGACCGTCCCGTTGTGGATGAACATGTCGCTGAACTTGTAGCCGTCCAGCGCTTTGATGACGGCGTCGGCGTCATCCGTGCCGGCCCGCTTCACCGCATCCAGGTACTGGTAGGTGGCCGAGTACACGCCGCCGTGGGAGAAGGTCGGCAGCGTGCCCGTCTTGGCCTTGAACTTGTCGGCCCAGGCCTTTGACGCGTCGTCCCAGCTCCAGATCCAAGGGGTGGTGTAGTACGTGCCCGCAATGGCGTCAGGCCCGACTGCCTTGATGTCGGTATCGAATAGCAGGCCAATGGCCAATTGGATCTTCTGATCCTTGAGCTTGAACTCGTTGTACTGCTTGATCACGTTGACCAGGTCACCGCCGGCCTGCATCGCGCCCAACACCTGAGGCTTCAGCGTCGGCGCCTTGAGCAGCAGGTTGGAGAAGTCGCCAGACTGGTTCGGGAACGGGCTCGGATCAGATGCCACGACCTTGCCGCCAGCGCTCTGGATGGCCTTTGTGAACGAACGGTTCATGTCCTGGCCGTAGGCGTAGTTCGGATAGATGATGTACCAGTCCTTGCCGCCCTGTTGGATCACGTACGGTGCGGTGCCGAATGCCAGCATGTACGTGTCGTACACCCAGTGGTAGGTATACGGATTGCACACGCCGCCGCCGGTGCCGTTGGGATAATCCTTGCCTTCCGTCAGTTCGCTGCTGGCCGCGGTGCTATTGAGGAACAGCTTCTTTTTCTGCCTGGCCACGTCAGCGATGGCCAGCGCAGTCGACGAGGTGGGGACGTCGGTGATCATGCCCACGCCCTCACGGTCGTAGAACTCCGAGGCCTTCTGAGTGGCCACGTCGGGCTTGTTCTGGTGGTCAGCGCCGATGACCGAGATCGGTCCGCCGAGCGCGTTGTCGCCGTTTTTGGCCTTCCAGTCGTCGACGGCCATCTGCGCCGCCACGACACTGTTCTTCCCGCCCAAGTCGGCGTAGACCATGGTCATGTCGTTGATGACGCCGATGACGACTTTGCCGTTCGCGAGCTTGACCGCGCCCGCAGCGGCGGAACCGGCCGGTTTGGCCGATGCCGCGGCGCTGGCCGCGCCCGATGCCGCGGGCTTAGCGGAGGCCGATGCCGCGCCCGAGGCCGCCGGCTTAGCCGAAGCCGCAGCCGAGGCCGCGGCCGACGACCCCGGCGCGCTGGCTGCCGGCGCGGCTCCCCCGCCGCAGGCGCTGGCCAGGAGCATGGCGCCGAGACCGAACGCGGTGAGCTTTGCGCTGCTGCGTCTCATAGTTACCTCCAACAAGGACCCAAAATTTGTGGCGATATTACATCACACCCCCAGGTGCTCTAACAGCTCATCTTCGCGCTTGATGACCTGCTCGTTGTCCATCGTCTCGACGATCATTCCTTCCGCCAGCAGATAGTGGCGGTCGGCCAGGGCCGTGGCGAAGCGCAGGTTCTGCTCCACCAGCAGCACCGTCAAGCCTTGGGTTTTTACCTCCCGCAGGATCTCGCCAACCTGCTGTACCAGCACCGGCGCCAAGCCCTCGGTCGGCTCGTCCAGGAGCAGTACCTGGGCGCCCATGCGCAGCACGCGGGCGATCGCCAGCATCTGCTGCTCGCCTCCTGATAGCTTTGTTCCGGGGAACGTTCGCCTCGCCTTCAGCGCAGGGAACATGGCGTACACGTGGTCCAGCGACCACGGCTGCGGCCCCACCGCCGGCGGCAGGCAGAGGTTCTCCTCGACCGTGAGGCTGGCGTAGATGCCGCGATCGTCGGGCACGTAGCCCAGGCCGGCCTGGGCGCGGCGATGCGGCGGCCAGGCCGAGAGGTCCACGCCGTCCAGGCTGATCCTGCCGCTCGACTGCGGGTGCAGACCCATGATCACGTGCAGGGCCGTGGTCTTGCCCGCGCCGTTGCGGCCTACCAGCGTCACCAGCTCCCCTGGCTGCACGTTGAAGCTGACGTTGCGCAACGCCTGCGCTTCGCCGTACCAGGCGCACAGGTCCTGGACCTCAAACATGGGCCTCTCCCAGGTAGGCGCTGATAACCTGCGGGTTCTGGCGGACCGTTTGGTATGGCCCCTCGGCGATTACCTTGCCGTACTGCAGCACGCTGACGACGTCAGCCAGCTCCGACACAACGCGCATGTTGTGCTCGACCAGCACCACTGTCCGGCCGCCGCGGATGCGCTTGATGAGCTCGATGGTCTGATGCACGTCGGCCAGCGCCATGCCAGCCGTCGGCTCGTCCAGCAGCAGCAGCTTGGGCTCGAGTGCCAGGGCCAGCGCCAGCTCCAGCGCGCGCTTCTGCCCATAGGGCAGGCTGCTGGCCTGGCGTGTGGCCATATCAGCTAGGCCGACCTGCTCCAGGAAGCCCAGCGCGTCGTGGCGAAAGCGGTGCAGCGCCCGGTCCGAAGCCCACCAGCGGTAGCCCAGCGCCGTGCCCGCCTGAAGCGCCAGCTGCACGTGCTCCAGCACCGTCAACTGCTCGAACAGGCTGGTGATCTGAAACGACCGCGCGATGCCTCTGCGAGCGATACGGTCGGGCGAGAGGTGGCTGACGTCCTCGCCAAAGATGCTGATCTGTCCGGCGGTCGGCTTGAGGAAGCCGGTCAGCATGTTAAACAGCGTGGTCTTGCCGGCGCCGTTTGGCCCGACCAGCGCGTGCACCGAGCCCTCTTCCACTTTGAGGTCAATGCCGTCCACCGCCCGGAAGCCGCTGAACTCTTTCACCAGCCCGCTCGTTTCGAGGACCGCCATGGATGGGCGAGTATACAGGAAGCCGCCGCAAGCGTTAGCCTCAACTACAATGGCGCCGAGGATGCGACTGGACGTACTGCTGGTCGAGCGGGGGCTGGCGCCTTCGCGAGAGCGGGCCCAGGCGCTCATCCTCGAAGGCGCCGTGCGTGTCGGCGGCGAGTCGCATGCCAAGCCCGGGCAGCCCGTGGCGCTGGACGTGCCCATCGAGCTCGTTGGCGGTGCAATGCCGTTCGTGTCCCGCGGCGGCCTCAAGCTGCAGCGAGCGCTCCAAGCCTTTGCCGTGGACCCGAGTGGCAAGGTCTGCCTGGACGTCGGCGCCAGCACCGGCGGCTTCACCGACGCGCTGCTGCAGGCGGGCGCCGCGCGCGTGTATGCCGTGGACGTAGGCTATGGCCAGCTCGACTGGAAGCTGCGCCAGGACCCGCGCGTCGCTGTCCTGGAGAAGACCAACATCCGGAATCTCACCGAGTTGCCGGAGCGGCCCGCGCTCGCCGTGATCGACGTGTCCTTCATCTCGCTGACGAAGGTCCTGGAGCCTGTTTCCCGACTGATCGACGAGCAGGCCGACCTCATCGCGCTGGTCAAGCCGCAGTTCGAGGCCGGCCCCAAAGCGGCCCCCAAGGGCGTGGTTCGGGATCCGGAGGTGCACCGGCGGGTGCTGCACGAGGTGCTGGCCCACGCGCGGGGCCTCGGCTGGCAAGCGCGGGGGTTGGTAGCCTCGCCCATCCTGGGCCCGGCGGGCAACCGCGAGTTCCTGCTGTGGCTGGATCGGCGCGGTCCGGACGTTGTGGACGAGCAGACGGTAGGGCAGTGCCTGGCCAGCTGAAGGCCGTATCCATCCTGTACAACCCGGCGGTCCCCAGCGCAGCCGATCTGTGCGCGTCGATCTGCGACATGCTGAGCCAGCGCGGCGTCACCGTCAGCAGCTGCGAGATCGAGCGCCAATCCCAGGCCGTGGCCTGCATCGGCGGCACCGACCTGATCATCACGCTCGGTGGCGACGGCACGCTGCTGCGGGCGGCGCACTTCGCCGCTGCGTCGGCCATCCCCATCCTGGGCGTGAACCTGGGCAAGCTCGGCTTCTTGTGCGATCTCGGCCCGAAGGACGTCCTGGCCGGCCTGCCCTTCTACTTAGATGGCAGCGCGCAGATTGAGGAGCGGCTGATGCTGCAAGTGACCCACAAACGAAGTGGCCGTGAGCTCAGCAGCGGCCACGCCCTGAATGACGTGGTCCTGGGTCACGCCTCGATCGCCAGCCTGGTGCGAGTGGACGCCTACATCAATGGCAATCTGCTCACCACGTTCGCCGCCGATGGCGTCATCGTGGCTACTCCGTCGGGTTCGACGGCCTACTCGTTCGCGGCCGGCGGTCCCATCCTGCATCCCGCCGATCAGCACCTGCTGCTGACGCCCATCAGCCCCCATAAGCCGCGCTTCGGCTCGTTCGTCGCCCCGCCCAACGCCGTCATTGACCTCGAGCTCGATAGTGCCGTACCGGCGGTGATGAGCATCGACGGCGGTGAAGAAGCGCCGGTTGAGAGCGGCGATGTGGTGGAGGTGCGCGAGAGCCCTTACAAGACGCGCCTGCTGCGGCGTGATTCCGAGCGCTACTTCTTCCAAGCACTGCGCTCCACGCTGAAATATGGCCTCGAACCATAAAGGAGGGTCCAGGGTCTCGGGGTTGGCGTCTGGTGAACCTAAACCCCATCCCCTAAACTCCAGACCCAGCGCAACTCTCCTAGAGCTGCGCATCAAGGACTTCGCCATCATCGACGAGCTCACGCTGAGTCTGGAGCCAGGCCTCAACGTCCTCACGGGCGAAACCGGCGCCGGCAAATCCATCCTGATCGACGCGCTGGGCGCGGTGCTGGGCGATCGCGCCGGCCCCAACCTCGTCCGCGCCGGGGCCGAGAAGGCCCAGATCGAGGCGAGCTTCAGCCGTCCGGCGGATCTGCCCCAAGAGCTCGAGCTGGACCAGGCCGACGACGTCCTCATCCTCAGCCGCGAGATCGGCGCCAACGGGCGGGGAACCGCGCGCGTTAACGGCCGCACCCTGCCCCTGTCGCTGCTGCAGGCCGCCGGGCGGGCGCTCGTCGACGTGCACGGGCAGAGCGATCACCAGTCACTGCTGCGCCCGGCCACGCACCTCCAGTTTCTCGACCGCTTCGGCGGCCTGGCCGAGCGCCGCCAGCAAATGGCGGCGTTAGTCCGGGATCTGCGCCAGGTCCGCCAGGAGCTCGCCCGGCTGCAGGGCGATGCCCGTGAGATGGCGCGCCAGCAGGACCTGCTGCGCTTCCAGGTGGAGGAGATCGAGGCCGCCGCTCCGGCAGTAGGCGAAGACGAGGAGCTGGCCTGCCGCCGCTCCGTGCTGGCCAATGCCGAGCGGCTGCGTGAGGCCGCCGCCAGCGCGCTGGCGGCACTCAACGACGAGGGCCGGGCCGTGGACAGCAGCCTGGCCGCCGCGAAGCTGCTGGCCGATGCCTCCCGCCTGGACGCCTCGCTCGTCGATCATTCGGCGCAGGTCGAGGCGGCCGCCGGCCAGCTGCAAGACGCCAGCCGCGACCTGGCACGGTATCTGGACCACATCGAGGCCGATCCCGACGAGCTGCAGCGGGTCGACGACCGGCTCGACCTCATCCGTTCGCTCAAGCGCAAATACGGCGAGAACCTCGAGGAGATCCTGGCCTTCGCCGATCGCGCTCGCTCGCAGCTCACAGACCTGATGGGCGCCGACGCCCGCGTCGAGCAGTTGCACGCGGAGGAGCGGCAGCTGCTGGATCAAGCCTGGGCCGCCGCCGAGGATCTATCAGCGGCGCGATCGGCGGCGGCCGAGACGCTGGCATCTGAGGTCGAGGCAGAGCTGAACGACCTGAATATGGCCGGTGCCCGCTTCCAGGCGCTCATCTCCCGCCGCGAAGGCGACGATGCGCTTCAGCCCACCGGCATCGACGACATGGAGTTCCTGCTGGCCGCCAACCGCGGCGAGCCGCTGCGGCCGCTGGCGCAGGTGGCCAGTGGCGGCGAGGCCTCGCGCCTCATGCTGGCCCTCAAGTCCGCGTTCTCAGCCGTGGACGAGACGCCGGTGCTGGTATTCGATGAGATCGAAGCTGGCGTCGGCGCCCGCGGCGGGCACATCATCGGCCACAAGCTGCGCGCTCTGGCGGAGCACCACCAGGTGCTGTGCATCACCCACCTGGCGCCCGTCGCCGCCCTGGCCGGCGCCCATTTCCGCGTCCGCAAGCTGGCCCACAACGACCGCACCGGCACCGCCGTTGACCGCCTCGCCGGCGATGCCCGGCTCGAAGAGCTGGCCGAAATGCTGGCGGGCCAGCCCGTCACCGACGCCGCCCGCGCCAGCGCCCGCGAGCTGCTAGCAAACGCTTAACCTCCATGTACACGCACTTGTCAGCAGCCTACCAACCTCGATTAACAGGCAGGCTGGCCGGTACTAGTGTGGCGAGCTGATGTTGCCGTTCCTGCGACTGGGCCGCATTGATCATCGCGGTAGTAGCCCTGGTGCAGCCATGGGCGCGGGCGTTGTGGCGCCTGCTGTTCCAGCGAGCACAGGTCGACATCTACGAGACCGGGAGCATTTCAGTCGGTTTCGGCCAAGCCGGCCCATTGCTCGCTCTGCAGGGGACCTTACGCGCCGTTCATCGTGATGTCTTTGTCCGAGAGGTTCATGTGCGGCTGACGAATCTTCGGGACCATTCCCAGCACCAATTTCAGTGGGCCACGTTCTGGCCTACGACGACGTTCCTCGGCGGCGCAGCCGGAACCTATATGGAAATTCCGGCTGGATTCATGCTCACGGTCGCACAGCCTCACAGGTACAACATCCAGTTCATGGACTTTCCAACCTACAGGGAGGTGGAGACAGTAACTCGCGGTGTGAATAGCGCCTGGACCGCCGCTCTTCAGGAGCCTGCTGCCATGCAGCTATTTCCGGGAAAAGGGCGATGCAGGAGTTGACGAATTTTACTTCCAGATGCTGATGGGGCACCGTTTCGATCAGTTCGCCGAACGCTTGGATCGGCTCTGTTACTGGAGCGCTGGCCCGTACGAACTGGAGATGAGTGTCAATACCACGCGCCCGACTCAGGCGTTCAGAGGGCGGTGGCGCTTCGAATTGAGCGATGAACAATGCGAATCGCTCCGAAACAACCGCTGGGCGGCGGTTCGAGCCGCATGTGGCCGCAGCGTCAATTACTACTTTGCGTATCCAGATTACATAGCGACCGCGGAAGAATAGAGGGGCGCGCCTATAGCCGTCACCAGTGAGGTGTTTCGTGGCCGCACAGTGGTGACAGTTTCAGCTCAGCTTGCGCACGGCAGCGTCGAGCTCTTGCCGGGACACTACCCGGGCGACCTCAACGCGGTTGTTCACCTCCCTGAACACGACGCGATAGTCGCCAACCCGCAGCCGCTGCCAGGGCTTGTGGCCTTGCAGAGGGCGAATATCTAAGTTCGCTCGCTCATTATTAGCAAGCTCAGCGAGGCGCAGTCCGATGTCCGCCGCCCCAGCTTTGGGCATGCCGGCTCGATCCTTCAGCGCTAGCCGGCTGAAGACGATCTCGCGCAAGCCGGTGTCAGCCCTTGAGCCAGTCCTCCAAAGTCGCTCCGCCGCCGGACTTGAATTCCTCCACCGCCTCGGCGAGACTCGGCCCGATCATCCGATCCAGTGCTGCGTCATAAAGCGCTTCCGGATCAGCCAGCGGCACGATGGCAGCCACCGGCCGGCCGCGCTTGGTGACGACGTAGCGGCCGCCGGACTCTACGTTCCGGACGACTTCTCCGGCCCTGGCCTTCAGCTCTTTTATTCCGATGGCTGGCATACAAAGTAACCTTTAAAGTGGTCTCTTTAATGGAGCATAGCACCTCAGGTTTCAGCGGTTGCTCGGTCTATAATCCGGCCAGATGGCAGTTGCCTCCAGCGAGGTCGTTCACCGGCCTAAGCGATGGAAGCTGGCAGAGCTGCCACCGCGGAGCCTCATCGAGGCTCTGCCTGACGTCCACCAGCTCAAGCTGCGGCTGCTGTATAACCGCGGCTTCACCGATCCCGAGCTGATCCGCCGCCACCACGAGGCCAGCTTCGAGGACCTGCACGATCCGTTTTTGATGCCAGCCATGAGCGCGGCCGTCGAGCGACTGGCGCGGGCCGCCACGCTGGGTGAGCTCGTGATCATCTACGGCGATTTCGACGCGGATGGTGTGACCGGATCGGCCATCCTGGAGCACGCCCTCAAGGCCGTTGGCGTGCGCACCCGCAGCTACATCCCCAAGCGCCTGGAGGAGGGCTACGGCCTCAACGCACCGGCCGTCGAGCGCCTGGCCGGCGAGGGCGCGCGGGTGATCGTCACGATCGACTGCGGGATCACCTCCGTCCAGGAGATTGCCCTGGCCAAAGCCATAGGCGTGGACGTGATCGTGTGCGACCACCACAAGCTGCCGGACGAGCTGCCGCCGGCGCTGGCGCTGCTGCATCCCGGCATGGGTGCCTATCCCTTCCCGCAGCTGTGCGCGGCCGGCGTGTGCTTCAAGCTGGCCCAGGCGCTGTACGTGGGAGCTGGGAGTCGGGAGTCGGAAGTCGGTGCCATGGACCCGGCCCAGCTGACGGACTACGCCGCCGTCGGCACGCTGGCCGACATGGTGCCGCTGGCCGGCGAGAACCGCGTATTGGTCAAGCACGGGCTAGAGAAACTGCGGCAGCAGCCCAGCCTAGGACTGAACGCCATGATGGAGCTGGCCGGCATCGAGCGTGCGCGGCTGACCTGCAGCGACGTGAGCTTCACACTGGCGCCGCACATCAACGCCTCCGGCCGGCTGGACGACGCCGGGTTGGCGTTCCGGCTGCTGGTCACCGATCATGAGGGCGAAGCGGCCGATCTAGCCGAACGGTTGCGGGCGCTGAACGAGGAGCGCCAGCGCCTCACCCGACAGGTGCTCCAGGCGGCGCGCGAGCAAGTCCGCGCTCAGGATCCCAGCCAGCTGGCCTACGTCGTGGGCGGCGAGGGCTGGCCGCCGGGCGTCGTTGGCCTCGTGGCCGGCAAGCTGGTCGAGGAAACAGGCAAGCCGGCATTCGTCATGGAGTTGGGCGACGAGCTGTGCCGCGGCTCGGCTCGCGGCGTCGCCGGCTTCGACCTGGTGGAAGCCATGAGCTCCTGCCGCGATCTGCTGACTCGCTTCGGCGGCCATCCGCGGGCCGCCGGTTTCACGCTCAGGCGCGAGGCCTTTGGTGACTTTGCTCACGCCATCGTCGAGCTGGCCAACGTTACACTCTCGAAACAGGACCTCGAGCCAGTCCTGGTCATCGATTCTGAGCTCAGGATGCGACATCTGAACTGGGATATCTATCGGGTGGTGCAGGAGGTGGGGCCGTTCGGGATGGGGAATCCCACGCCTACCTTTGTCATCCACGGGCTGCGGCCAATCGAAGCGCGCTGCACGCCCAAGGATCACCTGCGCATGAAATTCCGGTCGGACGACGGCGCAACCATGGATGCCTTCGGCTTTGGCCTGGGCCATTGCGCCAAATGGCTGGCCGATCAACGCAGGATCGACGTCGCGTTCGAGCTCAGCAGCTCCAGCTTCAGCGGCTTCGAGGCACTAGAGTTGCGAGTGCGTGATCTGCGTGAGGCAAACCCTCTCCCTAGCCCTCTCCCACAGGGAGAGGGAAGCTAGAACCATGGCCGTCGCCACCATTACGCCTATTCCCGAGCTGGTCGAGAAGGTTCGGCGCTACTACAAACAGGCCGACGTCGACCTGCTGGAGCGGGCCTATGCCTTCGCCCAGCGGGCCCACGGCGAGCAGAAGCGGCTCTCGGGCGAGCCCTACGTGGCGCACCCGTACGCCGCCGCCTGCATCTTGGCCGACATGCAGCTCGATCTTCCCAGCATCTGCGCGGCGCTGCTGCACGACGTGCCCGAGGACACCGACGTCACGCTCGAGGAGATCGAGCAGGAGTTCGGCTCAGAGATCGCTAGGCTCGTCGACGGCGTCACCAAGCTGAGTCGCATCAGCTGGGACACGCTGGAGGAGAAACAGGCCGAAAACCTCCGGAAGATGTTCTTGGCCATGGCCGAGGATGCCCGGGTCGTGCTCATCAAACTGGCCGACCGGCTCCACAACATGCGAACGCTTGCGCCGCTGCCCGATGGGAAGCGGCGCAAAATTTCTCAGGAGACGCTGGATATCTTCGCGCCGCTGGCGCACCGGCTGGGCATCTGGGAGTTCAAGTGGGAGCTCGAGGACCTGGCCTTTCAGTACCTCGAGCCGGAGCGCTTTCAAGAGATCACCAACCTGCTCGCCAGCCGCCGCGAGCAGCGCGAGGAGTACATCCAGGGCGCGGTCGAGGCGCTCAAGCAGGAGCTGTCGCGGCTGCACATCAAGGCCGACGTGCTGGGCCGCCCCAAGCACGTGTACAGCATTGCCAAGAAGCTCGAGCGGCAGGGCAGCGTCGACTTCAGCCGCATCTACGACCTGCAGGCCATCCGGGTGTTGGTCGACGAAGTCAAGGACTGCTACGGCACCATAGGCGTGATTCATTCGCTGTGGAAACCCGTCCCGGGGCGCTTCAAGGACTACATCGCCATGCCCAAGCCCAACGGCTATCAGAGCCTGCACACGACGGTGTTCTGCTTCGATGGCCAGCCGCTGGAGGTCCAGGTCCGGACTTACGACATGCACCGCATCGCCGAGTACGGCCTGGCCGCCCACTGGCGCTACAAGGAGGGCGGCCCCAACGACGATTTCGATGCCAAGCTGGCCAGCCTGCGCCAGATGCTCGATTGGCAGCGAGACGTCTCCGCCAGCGAGTTCGTGGAATCGGTCAAGCTCGACCTGTTCCAGAACCAGATCTTCGTGTTCACGCCGAAAGGCGAGGTCAAGACGCTGCCAGCGCAATCGACGCCGGTGGACTTCGCCTACCGCATCCACACCGACGTCGGCAATCGCTGCGTAGGCGCCAAGGTCAACAACCGCATGGTGTCGCTGGACTACCAGCTGCATAACGGCGACATCGTCGAGATCCTGACCAGCAAGGCTTCAAAAGGCCCCAGTCGGGACTGGCTGGACATCGTGCACACGCCGGGCGCACGGGAGAAGATCCGCCAATGGTTCAAGCGCCAGCAGCGGGACGAGAACATCACCCGCGGCAAGGAGCTGCTGGACAAGGAGCTGCGGCGCCTGGCCGGCCAGAGTCTGGCGGCGGTCGGCGACCGTATGGCGGCCGTGGCCGAAGCCATGCACTACAAAGTGCTGGACGAGCTGTACGCCGCCATCGGCTACGGCGCCGCCACGCCGGCCCAGGTCATCACCAAGCTGGGCTTCCGCGAGGAGCAGCAGGTGGTGGTGCCCACCGAGGAGGAGGCGCCGCCAGCCAAGGCGGCCTCCACGTCAGCCATCACCGTCAAAGGCGTGGGTGACCTGCTGACGCGCCTGGCCAACTGCTGCAAGCCCGTGCCGGGCGACAAGATTGTGGGCTTCATCACCCGCGGCCGCGGCATCACGGTCCATCGCAAAGACTGCCTCAGCGTCAAGCACGAGGACGAGCGCGAGCGGCTGGTAAATGTCGAATGGTCCGAGAGCAAGAAGAACCTGTACCCGGTGCGCATCCGCATTGAGGCCTGGGATCGTGAGGGGCTGCTGCGCGACATGGCCACGATCATTGCCGAGGAGAAGATCTCGCTCGTCGCCGCCAGCGCCACGGCTCACCCCGACCAGACCGCGACGCTGACCGCCACCATCAACATCAGCAACCTGGACCAGCTCAGCCGGCTGTTCAGCAAGCTGGAGCGGATCAAGGACGTCCTGTCCGCTCAGCGCGACAGCTCTACCGTCGCCGTCTCCTAAGCGCCTCCCAGCGCCGCTCGAGGACCTGGGCTGGTGCGCCTTCCTGGCTGGCCTGGCGCTGATCTACTTCTGGCGCTACCTGGGCTGGTTTGGCCCGCAGATGTCCTTCGGCGAGTCCGATTTCACAGCACTGTTCTGGCCATTCCACGAATTCAACGTGCGCGAGTGGCAAGCCGGTCGAGTGCCGCTCTGGAACAACAGCATCTACGGCGGCCAGCCGCATCTCGCAGGCGTCGAAGCCGCCGTCTTCTACCCGTTGTCACTGGTCGAGCTGCTGCTGGCCGGCCGCGGCGGCATCCTGACCGGCATCTTCACGCGGATGTGGCTGGACACGTCGATCGCGACTATAGGCATGTACTTCCTGGTCCGCCGGCTGACGGCGGATCGCGCCGCCGCGGCGCTGTCCGGGGTGGCCTTCGCCTTCAGCGGCTTCATGCTCGGCTACGGCGCCAACCAGGTCGACCGCCTGGAAGCGCTGGTGTTCGTGCCGTTGGGGCTGTTCTTCACGGACCGGGCGCTGTGTGCGCGCCGGCCGGCGCTGGACGTGTGGTTGGCCGGGGCGAGTTTCGGCTGCACTTTGGTGGGAGGCTACCCGCAGATGTGGCTGCTGCTCCCGCCTGCCGTGCTGGCGCTCGTGACTTGGCGCTGGCTGGGCCGAGAGGAAAAGGTGACCTGGGCCAGGGCGGTCGCGGTAATGGCCGCCGCGTGCGTGGCAGCGGTGTCACTGGCGGCTGCCCAGCTGATCCCGGCGCTCGAGTTCCTGCAGAACTCCGATCGATCGGTGGTGCTCGGCAATGGCGGCGGATACAGCCTTGGTCAGCTGCTGGGGTTCCTGCTCTCCGGCGCAGACGGCGACAAGGGGATGTACGCCGGCATCGCCCCGCTGGCGCTGGCGCTGGTCGCCGCGGTTGCCATCCGGCGAAAAGCCGTCCTGTGCTGGCTGGCGGCGGCGGCGTTCGGCCTGCTGCTGGCCATGGGCGACAACACGCCCCTGTACGACCTGGTCTTTGCGCGCGCCGGCTTCGGGCTGTTTCGAGCGCAGCACCGAGACGTCGCGCTCACGGTCCTATGCCTGGCGGTGCTTGCCGGCTTCGGTTTGGCCGCGCTGAACGTCCGGCTGCCAAAGCTGCGATGGATCGCCCCTGCCCTCGTGACGTTGGCCGCGCTCGATCTGCTGATCACCAACTGGGACAACAACTGGCCGGCGGATCGGCCGGTGGTGCCGGTCATGGAGCGTTCTCCTCACGTGCTGGCAGCGCTCCATGCCGAGCAGCGGCGCGAGCCCATGCGCTTCGTGGTGGACCAGCCACAGGAGTTCTTCCCGCCGAACGAAAGCTTCCGCACGGGGCTGGAGAGCGTTGATGGCTACCTCAACTTCAAGCTGAAGCGCACGTATGAGCTGCTGAACAGCGGCGACTTCTGGCGTCAGTGGCAGCTGTTCAACGTACGCGAGATCGTCAGCCGGCGGGATCTCGCCCGCGACGGTGTGGCTGAAGTGCCGGACGCGCGAGACGGCCCCGTGCGGCTCTTCAAGATGGAGTACCCGCTCCCGCGCGCGCATCTGGTGTGGCAGGCAACCGTGGCTGGCTCGCCCCAGACAGCGCTGAAGGCGACCCTCGATCCGGCGTTCGATCCAGGTACGGCGGCCGTGCTTGAGCGTCCGCTGGCATCGCAGCTGGCAGCATCGGCCAGCGGGACGGAGAAGGTGGCCGTCGACGTCGTCTCCCCTGAGGAGGTGCGCATTGCCGTCACCGCGCCGGCGGATGGCCTGCTGGTCATCAGCGAGCCCTATTACCCCGGCTGGACCGCCGCCATCGACGGCCGGCCGGCGTCCATCGAGCGGGCCGACTACGCCTTCGAGGCCGTGCCTGTCCCGGCCGGCGAGCACCAGGTGCTGCTGAAGTACGAGCCGGCCTCATTCCGCATTGGCGCCGCGATCTCGCTGCTCAGCCTGGCGGGGCTCCTGCTCTTTTTGTCATTCCGAGCGACGCGAGGAATCCGCGCCCAGGCGCCAGTTAGCTGGATCTGGTCACCTCGACTGTTCCGAGCCGGAAGGCGTCGCCACCGGTAGAGGCGGACAGCCGCCGCAGGGACGGCTGCTCGTAGGCGCCAACCAGCAACTGGTAGGCGCCGAGCGGTGTGTCCGGCGGTATGGCGAGGCGCACCCCATCGTCCACGGTCTCGCCTGGCGCCCACCAGGTGGTGGGAAAGGCGCCTTCGCGTGGCTGGGAATCGTGTTGGGCGATCGGCCTGCCGGCCGAGTCGGCCAGATGGACGAAGAGTGTGTACGGCTGCGCCATGCGGCGAGCGGCGCGCCATCGCATCCGCACGTTCAGAGCCTCTCCTGGCGCGGCTGCCGTACGGTCTGGAGCTCCGCTGAGCAGCTCCAGACCGCCCGCGAAACTGGCCAGCGGGGGACTGGCCGGTGGGGCGCTGCCAGTGATCGGCAGCTCTCCGATGACCGGCTCGGCCAGCTCGACGCCCGCGCTGTCGAAGGCCGGTAGCTTCGTCAGGTCGGCCTCGTACAGTCCCACTTTGATGCGTGCGATCAGCGGCGGCTGCACGTCAGGCGACACGTGCAGGCGATAGGAGTCGCGGAAGTACTGACCTGCGCGCAGATGGCGAGTGGCGATCCGGCCTTCGCCGGGAAACGAGTCGTACTGGCCGGCGGGACCGTTGCCCGTCAGCAATTGAACGGTGACCGAGTAGTTCTGGTCCGGGCTCCGGAGCACCTGCCAGTACAGCTGCAGCTGCACCTCGTCACCGGGCCTGGGGGACTGCTGCGAGACGTCGTAGCCCAGCAGCGCTAGCTTGCCGCCATAGGCGATCCGCGCTGCCTGCGATGGCTGGCCCGCCGGAGCGCTCTCGACACGCGGCCGCGCGTAGGCCGGGAAGATGTAACGGAAGGGCAGGTACACCGCGAGTCCCAGCAGCAGCGCCGGCAGGACCATCCCGGCTGGCATGCGCCAGTGGGCGGGCAGCGGCGCCAGCAGGCCCAAAGCCAGGAGCACGGCCGCCGCGGCGATGGCTGGAAACAGCAGACGACCCGTAGACGCCGACGCTATCGTCGTCCAGCGCAGCAGGGCCAGCAGCTCGATCCCGAACCAAGTAGCTAGCAGCGCGAGCGGGCGCCAGGAAGGGAGCTGTCGTCGGGCGAGCACTATTCCCGCCACGCCCGCTACGCTCAAGGCCAGGTAGACGGCGTAGACCCAGGCGTCGGCCAGGATGTCGAACGCGCCGAACACCGCCCAGTAGCTCAGGAACAGCCCCGGCATCTCGCCCAGCAATTGCAGCGCGTCTGGAGCGCGGGTGTGAACCAGCTCGCCCCAGGCTCGCAGGCCGGTTGGCTCGCCGTAGGTCAGCCAGTTCCGCACATACCACCAGCCGGCGATCGCGAGCAAACCGGCAGCCAGGATCAGGATGCGTTTGGCGACTCGCCCCCAGCCGTCGAGTTTCAGCGTCCGCGCACCGACGACGACCGCCGCGAGGGGTGGCAGACCAAGCCCGCTGAGCTTCGAGAGCGCGGCTGCGCCCAGCAAGCCGGAAAGCAGCCACAGCTGGCGCGCGGTCAGTCCGGCCGCCAGCATCGTCGCCATCAGCAGCAGGCCCGTCGTCGACAGCAGCGTGATCAGGTTGTCGTTGTCGACCGATGCTGACACGAACAGGAACTGCGGGTTGAACGCCACCAGCGCCATCGCCAGCGGAGCGGCCGCCGGAAACTCCGGCGCCACGATCCGTGCGAGGCGGTACGTCAGATACACCGTCCCCGCGCCGAGGACGATGGACAGCAGCCGCGCCAGGTGCGCCGCCAGGCTGACGCCGCGGTACGGGAAATCCTCCGCCGGCGAGTGCACGAAGAGGTTCTTGTTGTCGGCTCTGGTTGAGGGAATGCCGGCTTCAGCATGCGGATTGAAATCGATGATCTGAGGCAGATCGCTGGTGTCCACCCAGCCCGTCAGGAGCCCGCCCAGCAAGTAGTACAGCGGCGGCTGACCCGCCTCCTGCCACGGCGCGAACGGATCATCCGACGGCTGGATCACCGGCAGCTCGTGGCGCTGGACGATGTAGCGGATGGTCAGGTAGTGCCGAAACTCGTCGCTGGCCTCGAAAATGGGCGTGGCCGAGTTGTAGATGAGCGCCAAAAGAAGATAGAGTGCCAGGGTGGCCACGACCGCCGGCTTGGACAGCCGGCCCAAGCTAGCCGGCCGCCCGCGGGTCACGGCGCACAGTATAGATAGAATCCCCTCTTCCGCTGGCGGGAGAGGGCGAGGGTGAGGGTGGTCGCGGCTGCCAAGCTGCCCCGGGCCCGGGCTGCTTCAGGTTCCCTCACCCTGACCCTCTCCCGCTTCAGCGGGACAGGGAACTACGCCAATCTGCCGGCTGTGGCGGGCATCACGCTGTTCGCCTTCGCCGTCCGCGTGCTGCGGCTTGAGTTCGTGAATTTCCACAGCGACGAGGCGTTCTTCATCCAGATCGCCTACCAGGGCACCTTCATGCGCTCGATGTCGATCGACGAGCCGCATCCGCCGCTTTTCTTGGCGCTGCTGCAGGCGTGGATGGGGCCCGCCGGCGTAACCGAGTACGCGATTCGTCTGCTGCCGGTCCTCGCCGGCACCCTCCTGGTGCCGCTCACCTACCAGCTGGGGCGGCTGATGGGCAGTTGCGGCCTGGGCCTGGCAGCGGCGTTCGCGGCCGCCGCCAACCCGCTGTTCATCTTCTACGCGCGCGAGGTGCGTGACAACGGGCTGATGGCCTTCAGCGGCGCGCTGTCGTTCGTGCTGCTGCTGCTGGCGCTGCGCCGGCCCGCCTTGCTGCCGGCCTACATCGTGGCGGCGATGGCGGCGCTGTTCAGCCACTACTACAACGTGGCCATTGTCGCCCTGCAGCTCGCGATCGGGGCCGCCTGGCTCGCCCGCCGCCACAAGCTGAGACTGTGGCCCTGGGCTGCTGCGCCGGCCATCCTGCTGGCTGGCTACGCGCCCTGGCTGGCGTTCGCGCGCTCGAGCATCGTGAATTACGACGTCGGCCGCGGCACGCCCGCCGTCTTCTTGGCAGGCCTGACCCGGACTTTCCAGGCGTTCACGGTTGGCTTCTCCATCCAAACATGGATCGTCCTGTGGGCCTGCCTGGCGATGGGCGGGCTCCTGCTGATCGGCCTCGCCGGGCTGGCGTTAATAGGCCCTGAGGCGCTCGCGATCGCGCTGGCTTATGCCCTCACACCAGTGCTGTTCGGCGTGCTGACGCTGCTGCATCAGACCAACTTCAATCCTCGCTACCTGTTCGCCGGCGCGCCTGGGTACGCGCTGCTGGCCGGCGCGGGGCTGGCGCTGCTGTGGCGCTGGCATTGGGCGCTGGGCGGCCCGGTGGGATTGTTCCTGCTGGGCCTGACCGGCATCGCCGTCCGAAACGTGGGCTTCACGAGCGAGTTCCAGCCTAATGGCTACCGCGAGATGACGGCCTACCTGGCCCGCCACGCCGCGCCCGGCGAGGTCATGGCACTGGACGGAGTGTCCCAATGGCCGCTGTACTGGTATTACGCGCAGCTCCGTTCGGGACTGCCGCAGCGCGTGGAGTTCCTGCCCCGCGAGAGCCCGGCTGATACCCAGCAGGGCGTGCGGGATGTGCTGACCGAGGGCGGCGCCTGGTACGTCGAGAGCGACGTCGATCGCTACGATCCGGGGCACGACGTCGAACGCTTGCTGACCTCAGACGGCTACCAAGCGCTCGACCGGCATTTCGGAGGCCAGCGGCTGGAGTACTTCGCTGGCGAAGAGGCCCTCTCGGGCAGGTCGGCCGACGTCGCGCTCGAAGGGATGCGGCTGACCATGATCGGCAGCCAGGTCCGCGCATCGGCTGGCCGCCCGCTGCGGGTGGAGCTGTCCTGGCGGCACGAAGCCGGCCCGGTGAAGCCGTTCAAGCTGTCTCTGCGACTACAAGATGCCGGCGGCGCGCTGATTGCCCAGAACGACAGCCTGCCGTTGGGTGGCTATGCCAACTTCGGCTCCTGGGCGCCCGGCCAGCTCCTGCGTGAACGCGCCGGGCTCATCGTTCCCATCGGTACCCTGCCCGGCAGCTACAGCCTGCGCGCCCTGGTCTACGACGCCGCGTCGGGCCAGGCCCTCGGGCCCGCCATCGGCCTCGGCTCGATCAGCGTCGATCACGCCGCCGCGCAAGATCCCGCGGCGGCCGAGCTGCCGGTTGTGGGTCTGGCGGTCGGCAGCGCTCGGCTGGAAGCCGCTCAGCTGCCGAAAAACGGCGTTATCCCCGGCGACCCCGCGCCCATCACCTTGCTGTGGTCGGGCGGCCCCGTAGCTGAGCCAATCCGCTTTTCCCTGGCTGTGGCTGGCCAACGCCTCGATCGCGTCGCTGGCGGCGACAGTTACCCAACCACGCGCTGGCAGGCGCGAGACGTCGTCCGCGACATCGTGAGCGTTCGCATTCCGCCTTCGATTTCGGCGGGCACCTATCCCGTCACGATCGATGGCACGCGTATCGGCACGCTGCGGGTGCTGCCGGCGGGTCGCTCTTTCACGCCCCCACCGCTGGCGCACGAGGTCCATGCACGCTTCGGCGACCTGGTCGAGCTGCTGGGCTTCGACTCGCAGCCGCGCGCTGGCGGCCTGCAGGTCCAGCTCGTCTGGCAGGCCCTGAACGAGACCGAGGTTTCCTACACGGTGTTCGTCCACGCCCTCGCCCAGGACGGTCGCGTGGCCAGCCAAGTCGATCAGCCACCCGGCACGGATCGCTGGGTCAAGGGCCAGGTGGTGACCACCAGCTACGATCTGTTCCTGCCTGGCCCCGCCGCCGACTACCGCCTCGAAGTCGGCGTCTACGACGCCGCCACTGGCAAGCGCCTCCTCGTCGCAGGTGGCGACAGCGTTATCCTGGCGCCATGACTGATCCCGAGATTCGCCACCAGGATCTCGAGCTGCGGCGCGCACTTTTGCGCCGGGCTGTAGAGCGCGTGTGGAGCGTGGAGCTGGGCGAGAGGTGGCCGGTGGGCGGCGCATTCCGGCTGGAGGGGCGGCCAGATGTGGCGGCAAGGGGCGGGACGTATTCGCCGGCAGGCACTCGGGAAGGGAGCGTGGCCGACCTGGGCCGGCGCTACCGAGCCGGCGAGCTGTCGCCCGTGGAGGTCACTCAGCGCGCGATCGAGCAGGCCCAATCAAGCCAGCCGAAGCTCAACGCGTTCATCACCATCCTGGCGGGTAGTGCCCTCGAGGCGGCGGGCGCCTCTGAGGCGCGCTTCAAGCACGGCGAGCCGTTGGTGCCGCTGGACGGCGTGCCAGTCGCCCTCAAGGACCTGATCCACTTGGAGGGTGTGAAGACCACCTCCGCCTCCAAGATCATGGCCGACTTCGTGGCTCAGGATGATGCGCCGGTCGTCCGCCGGCTGCGGGCGGGCGGCGCCGTGCTCATCGGCAAGACCAACCTGCACGAGTT
>WNFB01000804.1_pt1 | contig 26193 bp, 23 predicted proteins | sample 5400501 | NCBI WGS metagenome assembly WNFB01 (sample SAMN13153341, study PRJNA577476) | soil metagenome | isolation source: 200 cm saprolite under Douglas fir tree site 2 hole 1 | place: USA:California | collected 2015-04-18 | reverse complement strand
TAGTTTGAGAATGAACAAACGCCTTACTCTCAAAGCGCGACCACCAGGGCCATAGTCCACATAAAAAGATAGTATTGCAACGTCTTCTCGTGCTCTTTCTACTTGCTCTGGTAGCGTCATCTCATCTTCTGTTGGCACGGCGACCCCACTCGTTCACTCACATTTTAGGTGAGTGAATACGACCACTTGACATTTTCCAGGTTTTCAGTTACTATCTAACTAGTTGGTTGGGATAACCAACTAGTTAGATAACAGATGAGGGAAAGGACAATGATGTCAACCAGTGTACAGCCAAAACGTGAGCGTGATGCTGAAGTGGCGCGCCAGGCTATCTTAAATGCAGCAGAGGAGGTCTTCGCGGAGCACGGTTTCGATGGCGCGCGTATCGATGCCATTGCAGCGGCATCGGGGTACAACAAAAGCCTGCTCTTTCAGTACTTTGGCGATAAGCTCGCTCTCTATGCGGAGGTCATCAAGCGTGCGGACAGGGAAATGACTGAACTGCAGACGCGAATGTTCGCACCCTTATTTGAGGATGAAACCATTGCCGGGAGCGCTCACACGTTCAAGGTGTTACTCGAAACGATTGTCACAACACTTTTTGATTACATGGTAGCACATCCGCGCTTCATGCGCATGTTGCTCTGGGAACAGGCAGAGGGCTGGCAGACCTACTCACGGATCATTTCACAATTTAATACCGGGGATACTGAACAGCTCGAGGCACTCTTTCGCAAGGCACGCAGTGCCGGACTGCTCAGGTCTGATTTCGTTCCCTTGATCCAGCTGACGATGGTGCTACAGATTTGCTTGTCCTATCTGACCTTCATTCCGCTGTATCAAATGTTTATTCTCACGGGTGAGGATTTATTCTCGGCCGCCGCGCTCGCACGCGCGCGGGAGTACATTGTTGCCTTTGTCGTCCATGGGATGATGATCGATCTCCCGGAGACAAAGCCTTAAATAAAAGAAAGGAGATGAGCTATGCATCTCTCATACAGGTGGCAGGCGACGCTCGTCATTGCGCTTGGCCTGCTGATGGCGATTCTCGATAACACGATTGTCAGCGTCGTGCTTCCCCAAATAGCCAGGGCATTCCACACCGATTTCCAGACGATTACCTGGGTCGGCACCGGCTACTTCCTGGCGAATGCGGCAGTCATTCCCATTGTCGGCTACCTGAGTGATCGCATTGGGACAAAAACGATCTTCCTGATCGCATTGGCACTCTTTACGCTCGGTTCCGGGCTCTGCGCATTCGCGCCCAATGAACAATTCCTGATCGCCTTTCGCGTCCTGCAGGGCATTGGCGGTGGGGCCATGTTGCCGGTCGCCTTCGCCATCATCTTTCGCCTCTTTGGGCCGACGGAGCGCGCCGGTGCGATCTCGATACTCATGGTTCCACTGCTGCTCGGACCTGCCTTTGGACCGACACTTGGCGGGTACCTTGCGACAAACTTCAGCTGGAATGCGATCTTCACCATCAATCTGCCCATTGGCATCGTCGCGTTCGTCCTCGCGTTTGTTGTCCTGCGTGGCAACGTGGCCGAACACGAGGCCAACGACCAGGAGCAGGCGGTATCAAAAGGCTTTGATATCCTGGGACTGGTCTTATCGATGGGAGCGTTCACCACCCTTGTCTACGGGATCAGCCAGGCAGGCTCGCACGGCTGGGGTGATGCAACGGTCGTCTCGTTCTTGATTGCTGGCGCTGTGCTGCTGACCGCTTTCATAATCGTAGAACTGCGGGTGAAAGACCCGGTCATGGATGTACGGCTCTTCCGCAACTATACCTTCACGATGGCGAACATCTTGCAATGGGCGACAGTAGCGGTGCTCTTCGGAAGCCTTTTCATCTTGCCGCTCTTCTTTGAGAACGTACAGGGGCTCTCCGCGCTCACGGCTGGTGAGATTTTGATCAGCCAGGGCCTGGCTATGGCGGTTGGGCTGGCTATCGGCGGCAGGCTGTACAACCGGGTTGGGCCGCGCATCCTTGCCGTGACTGGTCTGGCCATCGCCGCGATCTCGATGATCGGCTTCACGCGCCTGGACATCGGCACCACAGGCGCGGACCTGCAACTCTGGCTGATCCTGCGCGGCCTGGGCCTGGGCCTGGTGGCCCAGCCTTTGCAGACCCTGGCGGTTTCGGTCATCAGCAACAGGCAGATGGCAAAGGCGTCATCGCTGATCAACTCGACCAAAGTGGTGTTCGGCGCGGTGGGGGTGGCTGTGCTCACCACCTTCCTCACCCAGCGGGGAACGACACATGCCCAGGAGATTGCCGCCGGCTTCCTGACCCGGCCATTGAGTGGGACGGCGGCAGCCTGTGTCCAGCAGGTGGGTCAGAATGCCCAGGCGCTCAAAATATGTGTGACACAACACGCCGTGACGATGGGCTTGAACGATACCTTTCTGTTCGTCCTGGTCGGCTGTGCCATTTGCGCGGTGCTGGCCCTCTTCCTCGGTCGCGACCCTGCTATCGATGCAGCCAGGGCAGCCAAAAAGCGCGGTGAGAAGGTTGAGCCCCCACCTGTCCCGGTCATGAGCGAGTGATGTCTCCTATGTGTAAGTGAATGATCCTGGCAGGCCTTCCCCTGCCAGGAATCGTAGAACCATCGTGGGCACGCGCACTGCTCCTGTCACCATCGACATCGCTCCCAGCAAAAACGCCATCATCCTTCCGTTTCCGTATGGGCCTCACTCTATTATTGCAGTTTAGATTAAAGGGACCTGTCTGAACTTGCCGAGGCAAGTTCAGACAGGTCCCTTTAATCTAAACTGCAAGCTATTATTTAAGTGGTATTGGCCGTAGGCGGCACAAACATCACATGTGTTCAGTTGGCTCAAGGCCCTTGGAGAGCGCCTTGAGCCAACTGAACACATGTTTCAAAACTTTGATTTGACTCATGTTCTGTGAGAACATAAAGCTCTCGCTAACTCACATTTACATCATCAAAGAGCGTGAAAGTCGGATCGCCAGCAAAGTTGTCGTCGTGGCTGATCAAGGTCAATGTGTAGGAATGACCTGCCGTCACACCGGCCGTCACCTGCACCCACGTCGCGTTGTTGTTGCAGGTCCTGGCTAGAATGGTGGTAGTCGTATTGCTGGTGTTATCCTTGAGCGTCGCCGTCGCCCAGTCAAACTGCAGCGTATCTGGACAATGCACCTGGTACCAGAAGCTCAGAGTGCTTCCCCCACTGGGGATGGTGAAAGTCTGGCTGATGGTACTGTCGCCATTAGTGGGCGAGGTGCTGCCTGCCTGACCGGAGAAACTGCCACTGTGCGCCGTCGTGCTGATCGAGGTGGTGCCGGTTGTGCTCCAGCCGGAGAAGTTCCCCGTCTCGAAGCCTGGATTCGTCACCGGGTTTGTGACTCCCGCAGACAACGCCACATCATCGAAGAGCGTGAAAGTCGGATCGCCAGCAAAGTTGTCGTCATGGCTGACCAGGGTCAGAGTATAGGAATGACCTGCCGTCACACTGGCCGATACCTTGACCCACGTCGCGTTGTTGTTACAGGTTTTGGCCAGAATGGTGGTGGTCGTATTGCTGGTGTTGTCCTTGAGCGTCGCCGTCGCCCAGTCAAACTGCAGCGTGTCTGGACAATGCACCTGGTACCAGAAACTCAGCGTCCCGGAGCCGCTGGGCACCGTGAAGGTCTGGCTGATGGTACTGTCACCATTGGTGGGCGAGGAGCCCCCCGCTTGACCGGAGTACGTGCCAGTGTGCGCTGTCGTGCTGATCGAGGTGGTGCCGGTCGTGCTCCAACCGGAGAAGGTCCCCGTCTCGAAGCCCCCGTTGGTAATGCCGCCACCGCCTGATGCCGTTACAGTCACAGTGACGGATGTGCTATGGGAGACACTACCCTCGACTCCCGTTACCGTGACCGTATAATTGCCAGTTGGAACCGACGAGCCAACAGTGACGGTCAGCGTCGAGGAGTTGCCCGCCGTCACCGAGGTTGGATTCAGTGAGGCGGTCGGGCCGGAAGGCGAGACAGCCGCGGAAAGGTTGACAGTACCCGCCACGCCGCTGGTCACCGCGGTGCTGATCGTGGAGGTGCCGCTACTGCCCTGGGCGATCGACAGGCTGGTGGGGTTGGCGCTGATTGAGAAATCATTCGTCCCTGTTCCGCAACTGGGGAACTTGAATGAGCCGATGCGCGTCTTCCAGTTGAAGCTGCCGTTAGATGGAATGTACTGGTTGGTGTACCAGAAGGTGCAGTCGTCGCTGGGGTCCACCGTTATGCTGCTATAGTCGCCCCAGCGTGTCAGCCCGCCCGTCTGCGAGCCGCCGCCCACGATCAGGCTGGCTTCGCCCTGCCCCATCGTTCCCAGGGGATCGCCCACCAGGCGTCCCGTGTAACTGATGCCCGGATGCGTCGAACTGCTGGAGATGCTGAAGCCCATCGCCATGTCAGCGGATTTATCCTGGGAAATGCTGCCCATCCAGCGATAGTTGGCATCTGGAGCATAGGTGCCCGACTGAAAGACCGTCGGCGTCCCGCCAGGGCTGCGGATTTCATACCAGCGCATGCCGACCGAACTGCCGGAGGTCACCGCGTGATCGACGACGAGCGCTTCATAGCTGCCGAAGTTGCGGTATTCCAGGCGATACATGACGCGATCGGCGAGCGAATCGAGCTGAGTCGTGGTCCCCGATTGCGGGATGCAGGTGCCCCCACCGCAGGCTTCCGCATAGGAGGCAACAGGAATGCTCGTCGGGCCGGTGAAGGTGGAGTTGGACGGAGTGGTCCAATCGACATGGAACTTCCACAACCCGAGCGAGGTGGTGGTGTTCAGCGCGAGGAGATAATTCGGCGAACCAGCGGGAGGCTGTGTCGAACCATCTAGGGTGGAGGGCAACAAGCCAGCAAAGCTGCTGCTCGTGCTGAAACACTGCTGCGTGGCGTTGGCACCATTGAGCATGCTGGTGCGGTCAAAGGCGCACGCCTGCGCACCTAGAAAGGTTGTGCCGGAGGAATTGAACATGTTAAAGGTGGCATAATAGGCATCGGGCCACAAGCCAAACTTGGGATAATCGGGGAAGTTGGGATAAGAGAACGCATAGCGGTTGTAGGTCCCGGTCGGGTCGCTTCCCGTGGAAACCGCGATACACTGGAAAAAGTTTGGATTGGGATTGGTGACCGCGAACTGGCTGATGAGCCAGCGGTTAGCGATGCTGTCATAGACTACCACCGGGTCGCCATCGTTATCAGTCTGGCAGAGACCGCCGAAGCCGCTCCAGAGCGTGTTGATCTGGACGGGGCCGTAGCGTACCGTGCCGACCGCACCGCGCGAAGGGTCCTTGTTGAAGATGGCGAAGTCGGTGTTGACGATCTGCACGTAATCCTGTGGACCGACCGACCCGTTGGGATCGGACGGAGCGGAATTGACAGTGAAGGTGCCCTGCGGGCCGACGAAACCGTTGCCGACGCCGTCAAAATTATTGGAAGGCGAGGGGATGGCGGAGGGACTTGGAGTATTTTGGACGTGGTCGTGGAGCCCATTCGGCGCTCCGTGCCGGAGCTTGGGGAGATGAAGCAGGGGACGCTGCTTGGCCGTTGCGCTGTGGACCGGTTTGATGGAGCGCAGCGGCGGCGAGACATCATGCTTCACTGCGGAGTTCACGGTGACATGAGCTGGGGGGGAAACGAGAGCAGTCGAGCCATGGGCCCGTGCGATACCAGGAATGAGTAAGCCGAAGTTAAGAAGCAGAGCTGGAACAATGGTCATGATTGCCATCAGCATCAGAAGCGCTCTGCGCCATGGAAATCGTGGGTGAGACATAGCTTGCATGTGCATCTCCTTTGAGGAGCAGTCTCGCTCCCCATATCCAGTACCTTAGATAGGAGGTATGCATATCGATACATACCAGGATAGAAAGGATACATACGTGACAGGAAAAGCTCTAAGGGAGGTGCCTTCTTCTGGATAGAACTCCTTTCTGTAGGTTTGAGATGAACCACAGGCCTGAGATAGAACCGCAGCAACAACATTAGAGGAGAAAAAACCGGCGAACCTCATGTTCTCCAAAAGCGTTGTTCTGCAGCTATTAACAGCAGCTAAACACCAGTATATATCAACGTGCTTACTATCCACTTCCTTCATGTCATACATAAGATTTACAGAAGACACCACTGAGAGAGCAGCCTTCGAACAAATGCCCTCGATGGGCGACGTCACGAGCGACCCGGTTGCAGCCCGCAAGATGATAACAGATCTGAGTCATCCTCACTCAAACTTTGCTGCCATACTGTTACACCCCACTACACCTGCTACACCTACTACAGTGAGCCACCCCCACTCAAACTTTGCCCGTCCACACTCACTCATCCACTACACTTGCTGCACTCAGTACACTTGTTCCTGGAGCGATATATGGTACAATGGGTAGGGTAATCATTCGTATACATTCATTCCTGAACTATGCTAAGGACCCATTTGCTATGCCAGAGCGCACAATCTATCTCGATCACGCGGCCACCACAGCACTCGATGCACGAGTGCTGGACGCCATGCTGCCCTACTTCACAACCGAATACGGCAACGCCAGCAGTATCTACACGCTGGGGCGACACGCCATGCAGGCCATTGACGGTGCTCGCGAACAGGTAGCGGAGATCCTCAATTGTCGCCCAACGGAAATCTCCTTCATGGGCTGTGGCTCCGAGAGCGATAACCTCGCCATTAAGGGCATTGCCTTTACCTCTCAAAAAAAGGGCAGCCATATCGTTACCACACCCATAGAGCATCATGCCGTGCTGCACACCTGTCAGTACCTGGAACGTTTTGGCTTCAAGACCACCTACGTACCCGTCGACACCTATGCGCGTGTCAACCCTGATGATGTCGAGCGAGCGATTACCGATCAGACGGTGCTTGTCTCGGTCATGTATGCCAACAACGAGGTCGGGACAATTGAGCCGGTAGCGGAGATTGGCCGTATCTGCCGTGCGAAGAAGATACCCTTCCACATTGATGCTGTGCAGGCGGGCGGCTCCCTGCCAGTAGATGTCGTCGCTCTCAATGCAGACCTGCTCTCACTCTCGGCCCACAAGTTTTATGGCCCCAAGGGAGTCGGCATACTCTACGTGCGCCAGGGCATGCGCCTCCTGCCGCAGCTCCAGGGTGGCTCCCAGGAACGTGGACGCCGTGCCGGTACCGAAAATGTAGCGGGCATCGTAGGAGCAGCCACCGCGCTGTGCCTGGCCTACGAGGAGCTGCCTCAGGTCATGCCCCGTATCATTGCCCTGCGCGACCGCTTGATCGAAAGGCTATTGACCATCCCCGGCAGTTTTCTCACCGGCCATCCTACTGAGCGGCTGCCAAACAATGCCAGTTTCTGCTTTGAAGGCGTCGAGGGTGAGTCCATCCTGCTCAATCTCGATCTGCTCGGTGTAGCAGCCTCCACCGGCTCCGCCTGCACATCGGGTTCTGTCGATCCATCACACGTACTGCTGGCGATGGGGCTTCCCCCCGAAATAGCGCACGGCAGCCTGCGACTGACCCTTGGCAAGGGAAATACCGGGGCCGATGTAGATGCCATGCTCGCCTCGGTGCCAGGAATTATCGAGAAGCTACGAGCCTTGGGTGGGTAATGCCGATAACAATCTCCGCATCACCCATTCTCTGGCTTGCTCTCCCTGTACATCCACAGCCGCGTAGACTAAAGGTCCGTCCAGCACGCGAGGCACCATAAAGCCTTGAAACGGCTCGCGTCCAATTACCCGTGCCGTCATCTCATCAAACTTCAACAGTTCTGGCGCACACAACGCCACCACTGCCAGGGGATCGTGGAGATAGGGCAACTCCGGCTGCCAGCGCGGGCGATGTCTTTGCCATACGGCCAGTAATCGACTGAGCAGCCGCGTCTGGGGCGAGTCATTGCAAGATAATCTCTCGATATCGCACGCTCGCAACTGACAGCGAGTCGTCACGTTCCAGCCCAGCAGTGTGATCGGTATTCCAGCCCCTAAAACAATTTGTGCCGCCCGTGCATCACTGCGCACATTCCACTCCGCAAAAGGCAGGCCGCTTGTTCCTCCCATCATCACGATATTGCGTATAGCCATAAACAGGCATGGCTCCATACGCAGGGCTGTAGCGACATTGGTGAGCGGGCCAAGGCAGAGCAGGGTGAGGCGGCCATGGTGAGCAAGTGCGGTCTGTACAATCAACTGCGGGCCAGAGAGGGAGCTCAGTGCTGGCAACTCAGCACGCTCATCAAGGATGGCGGCCTGGGGAACACCGGAGGGCCGGTGCCGCAATTGCAGAGGTGTTGCTATGCCGGCGGCAACTGGTATTTCTTCTCGCCCAAAGACCTGGAGCAGGTGTGCCGCCAGTCGCGCCCGCCGCTGGGTATCGCCGAAGACGGTTGTAACCCCTTCTAATACGATCTCTGGAGACCGCAAGGCGAGCGCAAGTGCAAGCGCATCGTCGATATCATCGCCGATGTCGGTATCGATCAGGACGCTATGTTTGCGAAATTGAGATTGGCCTGTTCCTGCATCGCGTTGTACAGGCGATTGGCGCATTGTCAACATGTCCTCTTTATGATACAGTGAATAGGTGAGAGGTTAGAGAAGAGAGGCGACACCTACGCCTGCTGTAACACTCTATTGAAAGACTATCATAATAGGGTAGAAATAGGCAACAACGAAGGGTTGTGAATGATCCTTGCGGTCGCCAGGCAAGAGGGGAAAGGATATCCATGGATACACTCAAACGAGAAGTGCTGTCACAGCGTGTGCGCCAGGTTAAGCCCTCTGGAATACGCAAATTTTTTGATATTATTAACACCATGCCGGATGTTATTTCGCTGGGAGTCGGCGAACCGGATTACGTCACCCCGGCGCATATCCGCCAGGCGGGTATTCGCTCCATCGAGCTGGGCCATACAAAATATACATCCAACTATGGAATGCTCGTACTGCGCGAGGAAATCGCAGCCATGCTGCAACGCCGCTATGGCTTGAGCTACAACCCTGCGAATGAGATACTGGTGACGGTCGGTGTCAGCGAGGGTGTAGACCTGGCGATGCGCACCATCATTGATGCTGGCGATGAAGTCATCTCGCCCGATCCAGGCTACGTCGCCTACGAAGCCGATATAGTCTTTGCGGGCGGCGTTCCCGTTCCTGTCCCAACTTATGCAAAGTACGATTTTGGCGTGCGAGCCTCTGAAATTGCTGCCGCCATTACGCCTCGCACAAAGATGATACTGATTGGCAATCCCAATAATCCTACCGGCGCGGTTGTACCCAGGGCCGAACTGGAAGCCATCGCCAGGCTGGCTATCGACCACGATTTGATCGTTGCCATCGATGAGGTGTACAGCCGCCTTGTCTATGGAGAGGAGCATGTCAGCATCGCCGCTCTGCCTGGAATGCGCGAACGTACCATTCTGCTGGATGGCTTCTCCAAAGCCTATGCCATGACAGGCTGGCGTATAGGCTATGTCGCGGCCCCAGAGTATATCCTGGGTGCCATGCTGAAAATACACCAGTATGCTATCATGTGCGCGGGCACCGCTCCCCAGGAGGCTGCCCTTGAGGCCTTACGCCACGGCGAAGAGGACGTGCAAATGATGCACAATGACTATGCTCGCCGCCGCCGCATGTTTGTCGATGGCCTCAACCGCATCGGGCTGCCATGTTGCGAGCCGCGAGGAGCCTTCTACGCCTTTCCTTACATTGGCGACACGGGCATGACCGACGAAGAATTTGCTGAGAAGCTGCTTTTCGAGGAGCAGGTGGCCGTTGTTCCCGGCAGCGCATTCGGTGCTGCTGGCACAGGATACGTGCGCTGCGCCTACTGCACCGCCTACGACAAGCTCGAAGAGGCATTGATAAGGATCGAACGCTTCTTGAAGAAGCATGCATAATCACAACACCTGCCATACCTGCACTGTGTCATCATCGCTTGCCGAGGCGACGCGCTTGCCGTCGGGCGACCAGATCACGGCTCTCACCGCGTTGGAATGGCCGTGATAGGTGAAGACGGTGTGCCCCGTGGCAACTTTCCACACCTGTACGATGCCCTCGTCGCTTCCTGAAGCGACGAGGGTGCCATCAGGTGACCACGCTACCGCATTCACACCGTAGAGATGGCCATGATAGGTGAGGAGGGTACTCCCGGTGGCGGCATCCCACACCTGTATAGGGGAACTTCCAGAGGCGATTTGCTTGCCATTGGGAGACCATGCTATGGCATTCACCTGGCCCGCAGTGCCAATATGGCCGCGATAGGTGCGAGTCGTGTTTCCTGTGGCAACATCCCACACCTGTACCGTCTTATCATAGCTCGCCGAAGCGATGCGTGTGCCATTGGGCGACCATGCTATGGCAGTAACTGCACCGCCAGGGCTTTTGTGGAATGAAACATTGCTTCCGGTTACGATATCCCAGACCTGCACGCCTGTAGCCCCACAGCTAAAGGCAAGTCGTCTCTGGTCGGGCGACCAGGCCGCACTATAGGCGATGCCAGCCGGGCAGCGCGTAGTCATGAAATTGTTGTTCGTGAGGACATCCCAAAAGCGCACCGCTCCGTCCGCAGCGGCAGTAGCGGCGAGCAGATAACTGGGGGTTGACCATGCTATGGCCAGTATTCTTTCGGAATGCCCTTTGAAGGTGAAGGTTGTGTGCCCGCTGAAGGCGTCCCAGACTTGTATTGTCCCGTCGGCGCTTGCCGAGGCGATGCGCGTACCATCGGGCGACCATGCCACCGTACCCACAGCGCTTGTTTGACCGCGATAGGTGATGGAAGAAGGCGCAGCAGGGGGATTATGACCGGTAGAGGATATATGTGTTCTGGAGGCGATTGCCAACCAGGCAATCATCATTCCGGCAATTACCAGGGCTACCAGACCTCTCTCGACAATGCGCGTGAAGCGGGAGTGTTTTGCTGGAACGCGCCTCTTTAAGGGTCTCGTTCGTGTATATAGGCCGTTCTGCCGGGCTGGCTTTGTCTCTTCATCGAAGAAGAGGTCTTCCGCTTCAGGTACAGATATTTCCTCATCCAACCGGGTAGCTGGCAGGGGCGAAACCGGTACTCGTTCTTTCAAATGCTCCAATGCCAATGTCGCTGCCTCGCGTACTGACCAGGATGTATCGCGCAGGGCAGCCATAAGAGGCTCCAGCGGTGCCTGTTCTCCGAGTTCTGCCAGTGCCCAGACAGCCGCCGCACGCACCGCTTCGTCTTCGTCGTGCAGACTGGCTATCAACGCCTCTACAGGTACGTTCTTCTTCAGTTTTCCCAATGCCAGGATGGCTGCTGTCCGTACGCTCCAATCAGCATCGTGCAGGGCAGCCAGCAGTGATGCCACAGGTACACGTTCTCCCCATGTTCCCAGTGTACGGACAGCAGCCATGCGCACCGCTGGTTCGGCATGGTTCAGCTCTGCCAGTAACTGCTCCTCCTCAGTTCCAGGCGCACGCATCGCCTTCCCCAGTCCCAGGCGCTTCAAGACAGAGAGAACAGCAGGGGCTACTGAAGCATCAATATTGTCCGGGCCGGGCGAGTTTTCGGTCTCCTGCTCCAGGCCTGGATGCGGTCTCTGATCGTTGTCGTGATGCTCCATGGCTTTATTTCACCTCGTTTGCCTGTGTCTCTAATGTCTTGCGCAGCAAGCGAATGCCCCGGTGTACATAGACTTTGATCGTCCCGATTGGTTGATTGAGCATATCGGCTATCTCCTGATGGCTCAGATCTTCAAAGTAATACAGGCTGACAATCTCCCGAAAGTGCGCGGGGAGCGTACCCACCAGGGCTTCAAGCTCACCTCGATGTTCTAATCTCTCGAAGACAAACTCAGGCTGCTCACTTTGTTGCTCTTCTTGTTCAAGCAAGGGGCTATCCTCTGAGGTATCGAGTGGCACCATGGGAGGTGATTTTGACTTGCCGGTAGCTGTGCAGTAGACGTTCCAGGTAATTTTGTAGAGCCAGGGGCGAATTTTCAATGACAGTACGCGCTGGGTAGGGAAGCGTGCCAGGGCTAAATAGGCTCGCACGAAAGCCTCCTGAACAACATCCTCAGCATCTTGTGAACTGCCCATGCGCCGGGACACAAAGGTATATAGCTGATGCCAATACTTCGACACCAGCCTTTCATAATTGGCGTCTAAATCTGTCGCCAGCAAGGCTGCTATATCTGCATCATCAATTGGGCCCATCGTGCTCCATTGTACCCTTTGCTCTTCACTAAGTAAAACCACAAAAGATGGCGGATGGTTACAATGATGTTCTTTCATGCAGCCGGTGTAACCCATTTGGCATTCTTATGGTTGTACTTGGTAGAAACTCTCTGTATGAAGCAAGCAACGATGTAACTATTCAGGTCTCCTCGCCGCTTGCGGCGGCTCGCCAAATACTAGGATTGGTGCGGGCTTTGTTGCAGAGGGCTTTGCTGCCATCGGCAGCAAAGCCCTCTGCAACAAAGCCCGCACCAATCCAAAACCTCTTGCGAACTGCCGCAGGCAGCCGCATTCGGGAAATGGTGAAGGCAGTGAGGAGTCGTAAGAGAAGAGGGAAGGATATGCTAAGACGTATTGTATTAGTTCTCGCAGCTATACTCATTATAGGCGTGCTAACCGCATTCATCCTGATAAGGGTAATCGTCTTTGGCGGAACCCCAACCATTCACCGCACCGCCAGCCAACCTCTGCTGGCTGCTTCCCCTTGTGCGACCATCAGCACTTCTAGTGGCCAGCGTGCGTTCAGTATTCAGTCGCAAATGTCAAACGCCTCGTATGAGGCGCATTTTCAGGCCGCCGGACAAACCCTGCCCGGCACTGTGATGGGCGTGACGGGCGATGTCAGCGGTGAGTTTCTGCTCACCTCGGACGCCAGCCCCACGATTATGTCTATGAAGATCATGGTCGATTTAAGAACACTCGATAGTGGTGCGCCAGAGCGCGATGGCCATGTGCGTAATGATACGTTTGAGACGAACAAATACCCTTATGCTATCTTTACCGTGAGTGACGCGCAGCTCCTCCCAGGAGGCTATACCGAGGGCCAGATGGTCACTTTTAAACTGAAAGGTGACCTGACCCTTCATGGTGTCACTCGCCCCGCAACCTTCGATATGCAAGGCAAGTTACAGGGCAATACCGCTACTGGCTCTGGTACAACGCTGGTACACCTGCAAGATTACCAGATGCAGCCACCACAGACAACCTCAGTGGTAACAATTACTGTCAGTAAGGACGTGACCCTGACCATAAATTTTACCGCGCAAAGGGAAAACTGCACTCATCTATCGTGAGGGCAATAGGGTCTGTGAATGATCGAAGAAAGACCGTTTGTGCATGTTTTACATGCACAAACGGTCTTTCTTCGATCATTCACAGACCCTGCATCTTTACGCCTCAACCGGCTCCCAGCGCACGGCAGCCCTATCGCGCTTCAACTCGAAGAGGTTTGGCTGGCGCAATGCCCAGGCGGTGTAATCCCACAACTCCCCGGCATCTTCGCCGCGTGGTACAAAGTGTATAATGGGGCCGTAGAAGCCCACATCAAGTCCTTCGATGGCAATGGTTGGTACTCCAAATGCTCTATATCGCTGCACCGCCTCTTCGTGGTCGGCCAGCACATCCTGGAGCGTGCGCTCATCAGCCAGCGCGGCATCCACCATTGAGGCATCAAGGCCTGCTTTCTGCATAGCGGCGCGCACACCGTCCGGCTGCCGTATGCTCTCTCCATGTCCGTGTTGTGCCGCACCCAGGGCAAGATAGAGCTGTTCCACTGCCTGATTGCCGCCCTGCCGGCGTGCCAGTGCCAGTGTACGCAGCCCGGCCCAGCCATATCCACCCTGAAAGTCCGGCTCTACACCTTCCTTGCGGTTGACAACCTCCAGGCTAAAGAAACGCCAGGTAACATCGACAGGACGTACTTTACGCACCTCGCGTATCCATAGCGCGGTACGCCATGCCAGGGGGCATAGGGGGTCAAAATGAAAATTGATACTGGTCACTGTGGTTGCTTCTTTTGCGGTCATCGAATGTGTAACCTCTTCCTGTATAGGTAATTTGATCTCAATCCCTTAATACTTCTTTTAACACTTCATTTTGTGAAGTATCTTACAATAGCATACGTCGTATGCAGGAGAGGTGTCAAGGTGAGGTGGAGCGTGCGATTTTTGCATGGCTGGGCTTGCCCCAGCCATGCTCACTCCACTTGACCCCTCCCCAGGGGGTATGGTATATTGTTGTTAGCAGCCTCATTGATAACGCGTGAGGTTGTATAGAAATTGAGCGCGGCTCTGATTTGAAAGGAAAAACATTGATGCAAGAAGATCGGCAGCAGGATGCGTTAAAGCGGCTCTCCTATATTGAGGGGCATGTCGCGGGCATCCGTAAAATGGTGGAGGATGATAAATATTGCGTAGATATCTTACGCCAGACGTATGCTGTGCGTAAAGCTCTGGAGAAACTGGAAGCGATTATCCTGGAGGGCCATCTGCGCACCTGCGTGCCAGAAGGCATCAGAGGCAATCGAGAAGATGCCGTGATTCAAGAACTGGTACAGCTCTACAACATCGCGGGCAATCATTGAAGAAAAATAGTGAAGGATAGAATAAGCATAGCCTCCTCTTACATCTCATTGATCCCCATCTGCTCCAGTTTGCGTTTGAGGTGTTTCAGGCCGAGGCGCATGCGGGCTTTGACTGTGCCGAGAGGAATCTGACACCCCTCGGCAATCTCTGAGTGCGTCCATCCCTGGAAATAGGCAAGTTCAATCACCATGCGTTGATCGGTGGGAATGTTCATCAGGGCTGCGCGAACCTGCGCACTTTGTACAGATCGCCATGCCTCGTCCCATACATCCGGGAAGGCAGTCCGTTCATCTTGCTCAACCTCTTCCCAGGTAGCTTCCTTGATGGCTGAACGGCGGCGAACACCGCGTAAATAGTCAATTGTGCGGTGGTGGACAATGGAGATCAGCCAGCTGCGAACGGCACCTGACTGTGGAGAGTATGAGATGGCACGTCTCCAGACGGCCAGAAAAGCGTCTTGGATCAGGTCTTCCGCAATCTGGTGGTCGGCGACTATGCGGTAGGCCAGAGAATAGAGGATGCGGCTGTAACGTTGATACAAAGGCTCCATAGCCCATACTGCCCCATCGGCAATAGCACTGATTAAGGCTTCATCACTCGGCTCATTCACGGGTATAGAACGCCCTGTATTAGGGTTGATATCATTGAAGTTATCCATCCAGCATAACCTTCTTCTCTGTTCCTTCTTATAAGACTACGTTATGAAAGATCGATTAGATCAACCCTTTTTACTTTCAATATATTATTTAGTGACAATCTGTCACAACATTGTTATCACATTGTAATGGATGAGTATCTTTGTTAACCCGATGTGCAGGTTTTTTGAACTGAATCATCTCGAATTTTCAAGAGGAACAAGCTGCATCGCAGCTTGTTCCTCTTGAAGTAAGGACGAACCAGGGCAACCATGTGCGTATTTGACGGAGTCAAATACGCACATGGTTGCCCTGGTTCGTCGAAGATTACCTATCCCTGAAAGGAGTTATCGACTCCCTGCTGCTCCACTACGGCGCAAAGTACTGGTAGGCCCATGCTGTGATGGCGGCAAAGCTGAGGGGCGCGGCCTTATGCAGGTTAAGATCATGACCTGAGTTCGGGATAACCGCTACTTGAAGCTGTACCTGAGGGGCGTAGTACGGTGCTTCGGCTTGCAGGACGGTTGCTGCACTGCTGCAATTGGTGGCAAGCTGGCCACACAAGATATTATCTTGCTGGCCGACCACCAGAAGCACTGGTACGTTGATCTTTGCCGAAATGCCATCCGTCAGCACCGGAGCGAACGTCGCGGCCTCCCCATCCGTCGTGGTCTCCTTCGTCGCTTCATCGGTTGCAACTACATTGGGGTCTGTGTCGGGCAGGTAGTAGAAGTCTCTACCTCGCGTCCCCGGTTTCGTCGTCAGATAGCCAATGCCAAACCCCGAATCTTCGAAACGCGGATCAAGCGCAGCAGGATAGAACGAGTCAAGGATTCCCACAAGGCTGAATGCGTTGAGATGATGCAGCAGCCCGGTAATGATAACCCCGTCGACATCATGATAGGTGCCAGCCTCTATCCAGACTGTGCCCGATCCCAGGGAGTGCCCGACCAGGATCACTCGCCCAAACGGCTGGTTGCCGATCACTCCAGAGCGCAGGTCTTGCACGATCTCATGGACGATGTAGGCATCGGTTTCCATGGTGACTTTCTCCAGGCTGAGCAACGGGTGCGAACTTAGCCCGGTGCCAATACGGTCGATGTTAAACGTGCTATATCCCGCTGCGGTGAGGGCCTGAACGTAGGAGTACATCTGAGGCTGATAGGAAAAATCCCAATAGATGTGACCATACGTTGCGCCTGGGATCAGCAGCTGAACGGTGCTACTTTGGCCACTGGGCGGGAGGCAGAGCTGGCCATAGATACTATATTGCGCGAGTTGTCCGTCACCAAGAGCGACGGGCACATTCAGCGACTGGCATGACCCCTGGTTGGGCGCGGCATGTACTGAGTAAGGAAGGAGGCCAAAAATACCTAGCGCAAGCACAACCAGTAGGGGACGGATACGGGACCGAAGCGAAAGACACTTATTCATGGGGTAATCCTTTCCTCAAACCATTTCACACAACCTCTATATACTACTGCCATTATATTGATCTATGCAAATGGAACTGCATGGCGGTAGGAAAGCACATATTGCTAATATATTAGAGCCATGCTATGATGTTGCAAGTAGAGGCAAAACAGGCAAAACCACCAAAGAAAGTGCGAGGATAGTGATGACCAGGAAAGAGAATACCGAGAATACCTATATCATCGACACTGAGAGCGGGGCTGAAACGGCGCGGCTGATTAATCAGGATCATTGCATGAACGAGGCAATGGGAGACTTGTTCCCTGAGAGTGTCAATCTTGACACTGTCGTTGATGTCCTCGACGTCGCCTGTGGTCCTGGTGGATGGGCAGAAGAAGTCGCTTATTTGTACCCTCATCTCAAGGTGGTGGGGATTGATATCAGTAGAGCGATGATCGAGTTTGCTAAGCAGCGAGCGCAGGTGCAGTTTCTTGACAATACGAGCTTTCGGGTCATGAATGCGCGTTCACCTCTCGCGTTTCCCGATGGGGCTTTCGATCTCGTCAATGCACGCTTCATGGCTGCATTTCTTCCGAGAGAAGAGTGGCCCGGCGTGGTCAAAGAATTTGCACGGCTCACCCGACCTGGTGGAACGATTGTGCTCACCGAGGTGGATAACTTCAGCCAGGGCCACACAAACAGTCCAGCTTTGGAGGAATTGAATGCTTTGTGCCGCGAGGCTCTCTATCTTGCAGGCCTCTATAGCGGTACGGGAACATGGGTGACATCGATGCTTGATCAGTTTCTGCAAGAGGCAGGATGCCAGAATATCCAAAACAAATGGCATACCCTTGATTTCTCGGCGGGAACATCAGCCTATCAAGCGGTCTTTTCCAACCTCAGATTTGCGCTGAAACTCGTCCAGCCATTTCTTCTCAAAATGGTGAAAACCACGCAAGAGCGTCTTGAGGAACTGTATGAGACGGGGTTGCAAGAGATGATGCTTGACACCTTCCGCGGCCAGACGGATTTTTTGACGGTATGGGGAACCAGGGGCAAACAAGTCGTTCAGAACTCCTGAACAAGGTCTGAGGCGTCAATTTCCTCATCATGTGATAGGTTGTCCTGGGCGTGCCAGTTCTGGTACTATCTGGGTAATACATAATGAGGAAAGGCGAGATTACCCATGAGCGATACATATGCTTGCTGGTTTCCGGTACAGATTCGCTTTCGCGACCTGGATCCCCTGGCGCATGTGAATAATACCGTCTACTTTACCTATTTCGAGGAAGCAAGAAGCTACTATTTTAACCGACTCGATACCTGGTTGAAGGAGTGGCCCTCACGAGAAGAGCATCAAGAGGTAGAAAGCATCGTCTCGCATTCACCGCACAATCCGCGCATCCAGACGCGCCCCGATGGGAGTCACTACGGCCTATTGGTCAAAGAGGTGACGTGTACCTACGTGCTTCCTCTGGTGCGTTCTGATACCGTAAAGGTCGGAGTGCGCGTTGTCCGAGTCGGTCGCACCAGCTTTATTATGGAGCATGAGATACGGGATATAAACGAGCACGAGCGCATCTTTGCTACCGGTAGGTCGGCCATGGTCTGGTGTAATTATCGAAACGGACGGCCTCATCCCGTTCCACCTTCGCTACGCTTTGCCTTTGAACAGATGGAAGGGCGAGCATTTCCCATGCCGGAGCAGTAATACTTTATGTTTTGTAGTTGTATTGTGATAGAGGCTTTGCTGCCATCGGCAGCAAAGCCTCTATCACAATACAACTACAAAACATATGAGCAAGCCGCAGGCGGCGAAGATTCCTGAAGAGTTACAAAAATCAAGGTAATCCACTTATATGATCCCGACGTAGTATGTAATGGTATCGGGTAAATAGGGGGGATTGCGACAGGGTTGGCGATAATAGCATACTCGCTCTATATTGCTAGTCGTCTCTGTCGCTCTAGAAAGCCCTTAGAGCGGGTACCAAATGTGGTTGCCAATGTTTGGCAACCTCTACCTACCAACTCCCTTAAAAAGGTTTGGAGATAAAAAAAACATTTCTACCTCCTTCTCTGGTCCTTTCAGAGAGGTGCCTGGCCAATACCCTTGAGATATTGGCCAGGCACCTCTCTTTTTATCGCTTTCGCTAACTAACACAACCTGCAGGTTTCTTTATTTGGGGAATGGTGAAGGCATTTATGATTGAAGAATTATCTAAATAATGACGATCACCATAACATATCCTATAAGCATATCGACAGAAAGTTGTTTCGTGGTTGTATCGTTGGAGCTACTCGCAACGTGTTAAAAGTGTATGGTATAAAAACTATGTAGGGAACCAGGTGGTTATGTGTCTAGACATTACGATGAGCTAGTCGAGGACTTGAACAATGAAAATAGCCCATATTGCCCCCCCATGGATAGCCATTCCTCCCAAAAATTACGGAGGAACAGAGAATGTTATTTACAACCTTGTCGAGGCACAGGTAGCGCAGGAACATGATGTTACTCTATTTGCGCCAGGCGATGCCAGGACATCGGCCAGGCATATCGCGTTTTTCCCGAAATCGCTGCTGGAAGAAGGCGTGCCGTGGCAAGCGCATCTCCAAGCTTATTACCATTTGCACAAAGCGGTAGCATACGTCAAAGAGCACGAATTTGACATTGTGCATACCCATCTCTCTTCAGCCCCGGATATGTATATCTTTCCTCTCACGGCACCCCTATCCACCCCGCATGTCACAACACTGCACAGTCGCTTCCCTTTTGATCGGATGCAATCCTGGACAGGCCAGGCGGACGAATACTACATGGAATGGGCACCATCTGTGCCAATGGTGGCGATCAGTGAGAGTGCGCGTGCAGAGGTGCCGTTTCCACTGAACTTTGTGGGAGTGGTCCACCATGGACTCTTGATGAAACAATATGTCCCGGCGCAAAAGAAACGGGGCGATTTTTTTGTGTGGCTGGGGCGTTTTGTTGCGGATAAAGGCACGCACCTGGCTATTGAGGCGGCGAAACGGGCTGGCGTGAAAATTGTGCTGGCCGGGACCATCGATCGCCATCAACATGAGTCGGTGAACTACTTCAATTATGTGATTAAACCACTCATTGATAATGAGCAGGTGAAGTACATCGGCCCGGTCAATATGAAAGAAAAGGTGAGTTTGCTGAGTCGAGCGCGGGGTTTCCTGAACCCGATTGAATGGGAAGAACCGTTCGGCATGGTGATGATTGAAGCCATGGCTCTGGGCTGTCCGGTCATTTCTTTTGCCCGCGGAGCCGCGCCAGAAATTATTGTGCATCGGAAAACGGGTTTCCTCGTCCACGATGTCGATGAAATGGTGCGCTTTATCCCTCGCGTCGATGAGATTGACCGCGAAGCAATAAGGATGTATGTGGAGCGCAATTTCTCAGCTCGTGTCATGGCTGAGAAATACGTAAAAATCTACGATCAGGTCATCAAGCAGGCTAAGGGTGTGCCAGTTCGCCCTTACCTGAATGTAGCTCTCAGCCAGCCACAGCTGACCCTTGAGACTGTTCCTACCATTGTTAGAAAAGTCTCCCTTGCTCAGGTTGCTCGGCCTGTCCAGGCAGAGGGGGAAGCGAAACCAGGGCTTTGACACGCTGGTAAAGAGCCAGGCAAATTTCAGGTGAATGTACCTCAAAAGGGCAGTGGCAAAATACGTACAGGGTAATGCCCTGTTTGAGCCACTGTGCCATTTGCTGCGCCCATCTATCAAGCAGTGGTTCATTTACCTCCATACGGGGGTGTCCGATATAGCGCACGAAGGCAATATCCGCGGTGAGAACTGGTGCGACAGGAAGGTCGGGTTTGCGCTCGCGGGCCTGGAGTACCTGTTTCTCTTCGGCAGAACCAATGCGTATCGGCCGGCTATCCATGATTACTCGCGCCACTTGATAGCGGCGAAGTAGTGTGTTTAGCTCCGAGGTATGAGGTTCACTAAAAAATTGGGGGTGCCGGACCTCGACGGCCAGCCTGAGATCTGCCGGCCAATAGTCGAGGAACCCCTGTAACTGCGAGATGGAGGCAGGAGAAAAGCCGGGAGGCACCTGTAGAAACATCGGCCCCAGGCGTTCGCCCAACCCGCGCATGCGCTCTGTAAAGACATGCGTCTCATTTTTGCGTGCGTCGAGTTGTGGGCTATGGCTGATATCGCGTGAAATCTTGGGGCAAAAGCGGAATTCCGGCGGCGTCTCCTGCCTCCAGCGCGCGATAGTTTCCACAGAAGGGGTGGCATAAAATGTGGTGTTTCCCTCCACAGTGGTCAGACGCCGGCTATAGAGATGCAGGAAGTCGCTCTGCGGCGTGCGTGCCGGGAAGAAGTTGTCAACCCATGCTTTATAGCCCCACATGGGGCAGCCGATGTACAGCACTCCTGTAGCTCCCTTCTTTTCTCTTTGTACGCTGTATCATTGCCTATAGCATAGCATGGTTGTTCCCTTTTCAACAAAAGTGCACTCCGCAGCGCACTTTTGTTGAAAAGGGAACCTTTTAGCCCTCCCTCTCCGTATATCTTTTACAGAAGAGAGGAGATTTCGTGACAACCTGCGAAGATGAACTCGTTCAGCGCTCCGCACAGGGAGACCAGGATGCCTTCCGGCAACTCTGGGAAACTCATCATGCCGTTGCCATGGCTTCTGCCCTGCGACTGTGTCATCATCGTGCGCTCGCTGAAGAGATCACCCAGGGGGCATTTCTGCTCGCCTGGCGTGGATTGCCACGCTTCCAGAAGGGCAGCCCGTTTCGCCCGTGGCTGATACGTATCCTTTACAGGCACGCGCTGGATGTGATGGAGAAGCAGCGCACATACCTGCATCCAATCTCTCTGGAGGAAGTTGCCGGGTCAGAGGGTCAGCTCGATACTCTTCAGCAAGAGAACCTGCAAGAACAGGTAGCCCGGCGTGAAGAGATACGGCAGGCACTGGCGAGATTGAATGCCGATCAGAGGCGCGTCGTCGTCTTGCGCTACGGTGCCGATCTTACCGAAGTTGATATAGCCCAGGTGCTGGGATGGCCAATTGGAACAGTGAAATCACGACTGAACCGGGCGCGGGAACGCCTGCGTACCCAGTTGATGGACGAAAGGAGGTGAGCCACTATGATGAATGAATGGCACTCTGCCGGCAGGGAAAACGGTGAGAAGCAGCTTACACTGGATGAGCGTCTCACAGCATATTATGGTGCAAAACTGCCAGAACATCCGCTACCATCCTCCTCCTGGCTGCGTTTACGTTCGCAGCTTGGTTCGCGGCATACTTCCCACCGCCGTTTTGCCAGGCGACTCCGGTTCCCACACTTTAGAAGGCGTAGTAGCGAGCCCGCATTTGTGCATACTGCCTTTGCAGGCATTGCATATGAAGCTGGCGTGTCGTATTCATCTTCAAAGCTACGCTGTACAATCAAACCACGCACTCGTATGCCCCAGGCGCATATATCCCTGCTCGGCAGGCGCAACATCAGGCTTACACTGCCCTCGGCGATAGAGTACTCAATTCAACCAGCAGAGCTTGATGTGCTTTTAGCTACAGGCCTGGCCCGCTATCTTCGTATGCGTAAACCCTCGTATATGCTGCCACGCCTGCTCTGCTATAGCGTTACGCCCATCGCATGTCTGACCCTGGTCTTGTTATGGCTGCACAGCTCACCTTCTAATGTCCTTCTTATAGCCGCAACGCTATGTATATTGCTTTGTGCGGTGGCCATATGGCTATTGCATAAACAGAGGCGAGGAATGGTTTTTCAGGCTGATGCTTGCATGGTGCAATGGCTTGGGCGCGGGCGTGCCTGCCAGGGTTTACACGCATTGGCAGACCGCGGCCAGCAAAGTCGGGCCCGTTTTCACAAGAGATGGGGCGAGGTATCCCTCGTCGAGCGTATCAATCGGGTCTGTGGAACACAGGTACCCGTAGAGCATGAGCGTTTGACGCTCGTAAGGTGAAAGAAATTATGGCAATAAAATCTCCCTATGAGGTAGAACCTCCTCCGCTCAAAACATCACCCCGGCGTTCTGGTGGCTGGTTCAGACGTTTGCAACAACGTATCAGGCTGGCTTTAGCCGGTGACGATCAAGAGCTCATCATAGAGAATAAGACCAGGGTATCCTGGCGAATGTATCATAACTATCACCAGTTGGGCATCATTGATGCGGGTGAGCGTCGCATCTTTCAAATCGACAAGCACGGTACTTTGAATGTACGGCCCTGTGCAGATGGGGAAAACGTTGAGTACCTGGTGCTTCCTCTCAGTATTCGTGTACACAGAGTGCATATCTATCGACGAAGCCTGAGTGCAGAAATTGAAGTCTACGACATGCGTGTGGCTTAATTGATTTAGGCCATCATTTTTGCTGGAATTTGGGGAAGTGCCTCAGTTTAATAAAGAGACGGTGCTCTACGGCGGGATAGCCCTATTTGGCTGTTTTCTTGCTGAAACACATCTGTTTCCTGGGAATTAAGCTATACTAAGCAATTAGAGAGAATTGTCAATGTAAGTTGTTCCAGCGAGGTTGACGTATGTTGTCTGCCGTAATCACGGCTCTACTGCTTGGCATGATGCTGCTCCTGGTTGCCAATCTTACCATCAGTATATTACGCGCACGTCGCCGCCACAGGCAGGTCCTGGAAACCCTGGCAACTCAGGCGAAACTCCCCACACATCCGCTTGACCCCCACGTAACCATGATTTTGCATATACATGATGGTGAGATCGTTGCTGTTGAGAAACCAGAACCTTTGCCAACGTTTACATTGTCGTCTTCCTGGTATACGCGCCATCATACACTGGTCTCGCTCTGCTTCCTGCTGATGTTGTTTCTTGCACTCTTTATGCAGAGTGGCCTGGCTGACGGACCATTGCAGAGCTTGAGCAAGAGTCTCAGCATCTTCAGCGCCTATCAATCCACCGATTTCAAAACCGTTGCTCACCCGCTGCCCCTGACGGCCAGTGTTCGCCTGGTGCGCGTCGATTCGGCGGCGCGAGATCAGTATTACAACGATTACCAGTGGCATGTCTGGTCCTATGCTTCCTGTTCGGGTATCTCTCTGGAAGAAGTCATGAATGCCTACGGGCGTCATCTGATCGCAGCAGATGTCTTGCAGGTGGAACAGAATTTAGGGGTATGGGATACCTATGATGGTCTCATCGGTGGTGAGCCTAGTATGACGAAAGTTGCCGGTTATTTTGGTTTTAAGGCCGATCCTCACCCTCCGCGCACTCTGCAAGCCTTGATATACATTGCCAACAAAGGCTTTCCCGTGATTGTCGGCATCCCCGGTCATATTTTTGTGGTGCGCGGCGGCGATAGCAGTAGCGTCTTCGTTGCCGACTCTGCCCCCGCCAACCGCACGGTTTTGAGCTATCAGGAATTTATGGCTCTATGGGATGGTTTTAGCGTATTGCTGACACCGCAACAATAAAAAAAGAGGGCACTGCGAAATGTGAAGAGGGAGTGTGGGTGCAAGACGAAGTCTTGCACCCACACTCCCTCTTCACATTTCGCAGTGCCCTGATATTAATAAATCACGATGTGTGTGAACAGTACGACGTTGCTGTAGATCCAGGCGGCGTTGTCTTTGGCCATATTGACACAGCCATGTGAGCCCTGGGAAGAGTAGATGTCACCGCTTGAGTCCTGGTGTGGGAACTGCGTGTCGGGGCCATAATCGGCTCGCCACCAGCTATCGTGAATAAAGTACCCACCGCTATGGTACTGGATGGCATAATTAATGGGCGTGTCGGGATACCAGTATGGTGAAGACTGTGGCACGTCCGCCTTAAAGACAGTCGGCGATTTCTTCCCCTCGACCCACCATGTTCCTGGAGGACTTGGCTTGTCGGGGCGACCGGTTGTCACCAGGAAGGCATTGACCAGTTTACCGTTCTGGTAGACACGCATTGCCTGTTCCGACAGGGAGATGACAATCACCTCTGAGTTCATATAGCCGTAGTGTTGCAGGAGTTGCAGGTCGGTCTGGTGAACTTGATTGTAAGCTGCCTTATCACTGGCATTGGTCATCATGGCCTGGAAGTTGGTCAGGTACATGTTCAAGTCTTCGACGGCCTGCTGGTAGTCGGCCATCGTCTGGGCCGAGCTTAACTCGCTCTGTATCCAGGCACCACTGCCGGTTGAGCCGTATTCAAAGCCCATTTGATAGGTATTGTTGTCGAAACTGTCGTGGTACGTGTGATTCTTACCCCAACTTGTCACCTGCTGTTGCAGTTGCTGCTGCAGGCTCTGGCTCTCTGCCTTCATCGCCGAAATCTGGATTGCCGCCACATGTGTATTCAAGCTTGCCAGCGCGGCTTTGTAGGCGGTGCTCGTTTTCGCATCCTGTAGTGCTTGCTGGTCGCTGGTGTATTGTTGCTGATATGTAGCAGTGTTGCCATTGTACTTCTGCATCAAACTAATCCATTGTTGGAACGTCTGTAGCTGCGTATCACCCTGGTTTTGTAGTGTGGAATCGATACTTGGGGTGGGTAGTGCCGTAGAAGTGCTAGTAGCAGTAGTGCCGCTAGCTGATGAACTATTACATGCACTTAAGAGAAGCAAGCAGAGTATCAATCCGCTCAGCAGTAGTGTTGGTATATGATGCCGTGAAAGCGGTTTTTTTTGTAGATATCGATTGTTCATAGGTTAGTTAGTCCTTTGCCAGGCTTGTTTTAGTCATATCTTGCTTTATAGTAATATTACGAATCATTGCTATGTTTCATATCAATATCATATACCATTTTATCACATCACGCTGTGAACTAGCTCATATCTACTGCTCGTTCATCCTGGCTACGATCTTCTGGTGTAGCTCCTGCGTTCCGGCTACCACCAGTGAAAATCCCTCAGCCAGGCTGGTAATGGCATGGAGTTCTTTGCCTTGCCGGTCAGTGACCACACCGCCAGCCTCCAGCACAATACTTGAAGAAGCCAGGAATGACTCGGCGGTGATAACGTCTCCGATGTCGATAAAAGCGTCGTATGCGCCGCTGGCGACATATACAATGTCCATAGCTGAACTGCCGGTGCGTCGAACCTTGCCGATGGTTGGTTTCTGCATAATCAACTTACTGAGCGTTTGGAGGTCGCGCCCGTCGAAATTGATGCCAACCATACTCTCCTCGATACGGTTTGTCTCGCTCACCTGGCATCGTCGCCCGTTGCGGAAGGCACCGCCCCCGCGCTGCGCTTGATAGACGGTTCCACTGAATAATTCACCCACCAGTGCCCACTGCACCTGATCCGGGCTGATTGGAGCATCAATTGGCAGGACGGCGAGCGCAACTGCGGCGGTCATAATGCCTCGTGTGATGTTGTTCGAGCCATCTATTGGATCAATCACGATGCGGTAATGCGGCTTAGAGCTGGTTGTAAAGGTCGCTCTTTCCTCCGTAATAATTTCAAAGCCATGTCCGCTTTCGCTAAGCCCGTTGATGATGATATCTTCCGTCTCGCGATCAAATAGCATCGTAGTGTGTTCCGAGGATTGGGAGTAAACCCGGTCGTGATTGAAGCGTTCCGATTGCATATAGGCACGCACTTGCCGAAACAATTGTTCAAGGAGTTCTAACAT
>WNFB01000803.1_pt1 | contig 26206 bp, 31 predicted proteins | sample 5400501 | NCBI WGS metagenome assembly WNFB01 (sample SAMN13153341, study PRJNA577476) | soil metagenome | isolation source: 200 cm saprolite under Douglas fir tree site 2 hole 1 | place: USA:California | collected 2015-04-18 | reverse complement strand
CTGGGTGTCGCGGTCCTGGGTGTCGCGGTCCTCGGTGCTGCGGGCGGGCGCCCGCGAGGACGGCGGAGGCGGGGCGGCTGGGCCGGGATCGGCCTCGGGCAGCAGGTCGGCAGGCGGCAGGTCGGCAGGCGGCAGGTCGGCAGGCGGCAGGTCGGCAGGCGGCAGGTCGGGGGAGGAGGGCACCGGTCGTTCCTCTCGGAACCAGAAAAGCACCGGATCTCGCGCAGGCAGGGACGGAGTCGAGTCGGCTGCCGCTGAATGGCGGCGGCCCCACTCATGCGGGCCGATCTGTCGCCGCAGAGCCTGGCATTCGCCAGCCCGGGTACAGCCGCCCCGCGCCACTGCGTACAAAAGGGACCGGACAGCCGCATTCAGGCTTGATCGTCCTGCCTAAGGCCCGCTGCCGGACCCCGGTGCTGTCGCCAGCCTAGCCGCCCTCCGCGCGGACTGGCACCCCGGCCCTCCGGAACGCGAGCGGTCGGCCGGATCGCTGGGTCACCTGCCACCCCCTTCGATCAGCAGGCCAGGCGCCTCGTCCCAGCCGGTCAGCTCCAGCAAGCGGGCGACATGCGCGGGGATCGAATGCAGGACCAGCATCCGCTCGGGGCCCATCGTGGTGGCGGCGACGACCAGCGCGCGCAGCCCGTCCACGTCGATGAAGCTGACACCGCAGAGGTCAGCGTGAACGTCGCCATCGCAGGACCGCGTCGCCACCGCCAGTGCCTGCCGGAAGGCGTCGTGCGTCGTAGCGTCGATCTCGCCCGCCAGCCGCAGCCCCGGCGGCGCAGAGGTGATGGCGATCCGCAGGGTCGTGCCCTGCTCCGGCGCCAGCCCCGGCTCCGCATGCTGGCCGTCAGGGACGGGCGCGTGCGCGGTGCTCACCTGATGATCCTCCAGCACGCTCAGCTCGTGGCCGGTGCGGACTGACGGCGGAAAAATCCTCGATCTGAGTTTCAGCGAGCCGCCACGCACTTTCCGCCTCAGCGTATCCGCCGCTCCCGCGCTGCGGCCGCGGTGACAGAGCACGGACATAGCCGCGTTTGAGGCTGCTTTTCCCAGGTATCAGGGACAAGGCGAGATCCGGGGCATGGTCCCGGCTGCCGGTCAGCCGAGATCCGGAGCATGGGCCGGCAGCCGGCCAGCTGAGACAGCGACGGGAGGAATGCCACGATGGTGACCAGGTGCCCACCCGCCATGATTCCGCCTGACGCCGCCAGGAAGAGGGCCAGGCCCGATCCGGCTGGCCCGCTGCCCGAGGGCCTGCGGTGACTGCCGACGCGCCGTCAGTGCTGGGCCTGGAGGCAGCCGTGTACGTCGTGCCGACAGACGGGCCAGCGGCCGACGGCACGCTCGCGTGGGACGAGACCACGATGATCGTGGTCACCGCGCGCGCAGGAGATGAGCAGGGGATCGGCTGGACCTACCCGGCCGCCGCGGCGCGGCGGGAACTGGCGCGGCTGTGACCGAGGCCGCACCCGCGGGATCCGATGACCCGCGCGCCGAGTCCGAAGCCGAGCGCGACGACCGTAACCTTGCTGAACTGCTGCAGGAACTCCGGGTCGCTGGCCTCGGCGTCCAGGTGCTCTTCGGCTTCCTGCTCTCGCTTCCGTTCACCACCAGGTTCGCGACGCTCAGTCACGCCCAGCGCCAGCTCTACATCGCCAGCCTGATGCTGGCGGCGCTGTCGACCGCCCTGCTGCTCGGGCCAGTCGCCTATCACCGCCTCGTCTTCCGCCGTCATCAGAAGGAGCGCCTCGTCCGGGCCGCCAACATCATGGCGATCTGCGGCCTGGCAACGGTGGGGCTTGCCATTTCCGCCGCGGTGCTGCTCGTGACCGGCTATGTCGATCATGGTGCCACAGCAGTACTGATCAGCATCTTTACCGTGTGCCTGTTCGGCGGCCTCTGGTTTGTGCTGCCTCTTGCCAGCCGCGGCCAGCGTGATACCGCCGCGCAGCCACCGCCGCGCTGACGCATAGGCCGCCGTCTGCCGGGTACCCGGCAGAACTGGGCGAGTGCCCGGCACGGCCGGGCCAGGACCAGGCACATCTGGACGAGCGCAAGGAGGCGGATCTACGTGGGCGACGGCGTGGCCGGCCGGCCGGACTGGTTTCCACCGCACGCCCTGCGTGACTACGCGCTGCTCGCCGACGGGGAGCGCGGGGCCGTGGTCGGGCCGCGGGGGGAGATCGTGTGGATGTGCGCACCGCGATGGGACAGCGATGCTGTGTTCGCCTGCCTGGTGGGCGGCGAAGGGAGCTATGCCGTCACCCCTGAGGCACGCTTCGTGTGGGGCGGCTATTACGAGGAAGGCTCACTGATCCGGCGCAGCCGGTGGATCACCGATGAGGGCGTGATCGAGTGCCGCGAGGCGCTGGCATTTCCCGGCGATCCGCACCGCGTCGTCCTGCTGCGCAGCATCATCGCCGGCGACAGGCCAGCGAGGCTCCGCGTCAGCCTGGATCCCCGCGCGGAATTCGGCCGCAGGGGCCTTCGCGCGCTTCGGCGAAACGGCGGTGGCCCGTGGCTGGGCCGGCTCGGTGACCTGTACCTGCGGTGGTCCGGTGGTGTCAGCAGCGCCAGGGTCATCCGCGCCGGCCGCGGATCCTGTCTTGTCATGAGCCTCAGCGTGCCGGCTGGCACGCGTCACGACCTCATGCTCGAGCTGTCCGACCAGCCATTCGATCAGGCGCCCGCGGACGCTGCTGTCGTCTGGCGGGCGACGGAGGCAGCCTGGGCACAGGCTATTCCGCCGCTGGACGGCGTGACCGCCGGGCGCGATGCCCGGCATGCCTATGCGGTACTCCGGGGGCTGACGAGTTCGAGCGGCGGCATGGTCGCCGCAGCGACCACGAGCTTGCCCGAGCGCGCCGAGGCGGGCCGCAACTACGACTACCGCTATGCCTGGATACGCGACCAGTGCTACGCGGGACAGGCGGTGGCCGCCGCTGGCGCCCACCCGCTGCTCGATCAGGCTGTGAGCTTCGTGTCGGATCGGCTCCATGCCGACGGGTCGCGGCTGTTGCCTGCTTATACCGTCTCTGGCGGCCGGGTACCCGACCAGCGCAGGCTGGACCTGCCCGGATATCCCGGCGGATTCGATCTCGTCGGGAACTGGGTCAACCGGCAGTTCCAGCTCGACGCGTTCGGCGAGTGCCTGCTGCTTCTCGCCGCCGCTGCCCGGCATGACCGGCTGGACTCCAGCGGACGGCAGGCAGCCGAGATCGCCGCAGCCGCGATAGCAGAGCGCTGGGATGAGGAGGACGCCGGGATCTGGGAAATCGACGATCAGCCCTGGACTCATAGCAGGCTAACGTGCGCGGCCGGCCTGCGCGCCGCCGCGAGATCATGCACTGCACGGTCCCAGGCCACGGACTGGTCACGGCTCGCCGACGTCATCGTCGCCGACACCGCCAAGCACGCCGTTCACCCCTCGGGCCGATGGCAGCGCTCTCCCGCCGACGGCAACCTGGACGCGGCGTTGCTGCTGCCTCCGATCCGCGGCGCGGTTCCCGCCGACGATCCCCGCACGCTCGAGACACTGCGCGCGTACACGGCCGAGCTGACGCAGGACGGCTACGCGTATCGCTTCCGCCATGACGAGCGGCCGCTCCAGGACGCGGAGGGTGCCTTCTTGCTCTGCGGGTTCCTGCTGGCTCTTGGCCTGCAGCAGCAAGGCCGCTCCGTGGACGCGGCCCGCTGGTTCGAGCGGAACAGGGCCGCGTGCGGCACCGCCGGGCTGTACTGCGAGGAGTACGACGTGGCAGAGCGCCAGCTGAGGGGAAATCTGCCGCAGGCGTTCGTGCATGCCCTGATGCTCGAATGCGCCGCTCGCCTCTGCTCGCCATGGGACCCCGGCCCGCGCGGCCCGTCACCCGGGCACTCGGGCACTCGGATGACCCCAGCCAGGAACCGCGCGGGTAACGGACGACCCAGACCAGGACCCGCGCGTTGAGCGGGATGACCCCAACCCAGGAGGACTGAGCATTCCATGACCGAGACCGTTGTCATTACTGGTGCGAGCGCCGGCATCGCGCGTGCCACGGCCCGCCTCTACGGCGAGCGCGGAGCGAACGTCGGGCTCATCGCCCGCGGGCAGACGGGCCTGGACGGCGCGGTGAGCGACGTCGTGGCGGCGGGCGGTAAGGCACTCGCGGTCGCCGCGGACATGGCGGACTTCCGGCAAGTCGAAGACGCCGCGCGCCAGGTGGAAGACTCCTTCGGCCCGATCGACGTATGGATCAACGTGGCTTTCACCTCGGTGTTCGCGCCATTCGACGAGATGACCGCCGATGAGTTCCTGCGGGTCACCGAGGTCAGCTACCTGGGTTTCGTGTACGGGACCAAGGTGGCACTCGACCGGATGAGGGCCCGCGATCGCGGCACCATCGTGCAGGTCGGATCCGCGCTCGGATCGCGCAGCATTCCGCTGCAATCTGCCTACTGCGGAGCCAAGCACGCGATCAACGGGTTCACCTCGTCATTGCGGTGCGAGCTGCTGCACGAGCGCTCCCGCATCCAGGTGACCGTCGTGCAGATGCCGGCCGTCAACACGCCGCAGTTCTCCTGGGTGCGCTCCAGGATGCCCAACCACCCGCAGCCGGTACCGCCCATCTACCAGCCAGAGGTCGCAGCGCGGGGCGTTGTGTTCGCCGCCGATCATCCGCGCAGGAAGCAGTACTGGGTCGGCGCCAGCACGGTGGCGACGATTCTTGCCAACAGGATCGCTCCTGCGCTGCTTGACCGCTATCTCGCCCGGACCGGATATGGCTCCCAGCAGACGGCGCAGAAGGCCGACCCCGGCCGGCCAGGCAACCTGTGGGAGCCAGTCGACAGTCCGCCCGGGCACGATCACGGTGCTCGCGGTGTCTTTGATGACAGATCGCATGACCGCAGCCCGCAGCTGTGGATGTCGCACCACGCGGGCCTGCTCGCCGGCACGGCCGGCGTTGTGGCGATCCTCGGCGGTGTTCTCACGGCACGACTGGCCCGGGCCCGATGACGGGCGCGAGATCCATGGCGTTCTCCCTGGTGCGGGGCGGCTACGGCGCGATCCTGCTCTGCGCCCCCGGCGCGGCGGTCCGGTTGTGCGGTGCCCGGCCGGCCAGCCCGCGCGCCCGCACGGTGACCCGGCTGCTGGGCGTCAGGCATCTGATCCAGGCAGCCGTGACGGCAGCGGCGCCGAATGCCCTCGTGCTCGCCATCGGCGCGCAGGTCGATCTTGCCCACGCCGCCTCGATGCTGGCACTGGCCACCGCCGACCGGCCGCTACGTCACGCGGGCCTCGCGGACGGGCTGACTGCGGCCATGTTCGCCGCGGTGGGCGGGGCCGACGCGCGGACGCGGCGACGCCAGGCAGGCGTCCGCAGCTAAGCCTGGCGGAGGCGCATGTGCAGGCGGACGGTGGTTCCGGCCCGGCCGGAGCGCAACTCGACGAGATCGCACACCTGGTTGACCACCCAGAGTCCCTGGCCGCCGAGAACGTCAAGTGCCGGCCGGCGGCGGCCGGCCAGCGGGTCGGTGATCCGGCCCTGGTCGTGGATCTGGCAGATGAGGCTGTCCGGAGTGCGCCAGACATACAGTGTGCCGCCGGCCCGGGTGTGGCGGAGGGTGTTGGCGGCGATCTCGCCGACCGCCAGCACGAGGTCGGCGGTGCGGCCGGCGGTGAGGCCGGCCTGGACCGCGTGGCTGGCGACGAGGTCGCGTATCGCGCGAAGGTTACTGGCGTAACGGACCTTGGCCGCCCGGGACGGCGGCTCGGACAGCGGCGAATCGCAGCCTGGCGGAAGTCCGTGCGGTCCCCGGTACTCTCGGCTGGCCTGCCTTTCGCCCCGCCGGAGCAGGACGGGATGGGTCCTCCTGGCGTCGGCGACAGCCGATGACGAGAGCGCCGCGGCGTCGTAGGGGCACAAGATCGTGGCCGCCATGCCCGAGAACGCGCGGTTTATGAGTGCCTCGTGCCTGGCGGTCTCGCGCAGTTCCTCGGCGGAGCGGGCCGGCCAGGCCGGCTCGCCGACGTAGCGCACGCGCCGCCCCGGATGCTCGTCGACGAAGGCCCTGACCGCCGGGATGATCCGCGCCGGGTTGAGGCCCATGCTGGCCATGTCGCCGAAGACGACCTGTCCCGAGGACTGCCCCAGCTGGTCACGCAGCATTTCGCTGGCCGGGCCCGGCACGGCGACGAAGACTGGTTCGGAACGGGCCAGGCCGCCGCGTATGAACGGGAGAAGGGTTGCCTCATACTCCTGGCTGCTGCGGTACAGAAACGCCAGATGCTGGAAGCCTTCGTCAGCGGGATTCGCGTCAGGCATCGTAACGCCCGGGGCGGGTACGGCCGGCCAGTGGCGGGCCGTCATCTACGGCTTCAGCACCGTGTGCCGCGCTGAAGTCTCATCTTCCCCCCAGGGCAGGCACCTCCCTCTGTGTCCGGGCCGAACCCTGTTCGCACGCGCCCGGCCAAGTTCACCATCGGGGTCAGCAGAATGCTACGCGCAGACCCAGGCCAACTTCTTTCCCCGCAACGGCGAGGACATGCACTCGCGAGAGACATTTGCCCGGGCATACGATAGGCCGGTATCGCCGCCCCTGCTCGGGGCCGTTTGGCGGGAGGCAGGTTGGAGGCACTCCGGCTGTCGTCCGAGCACCGCGGGGACAGCGTGATCGTCACGGTCCGCGGGGACCTTGACATCGTGACGAGCGTGCAGTTTGACGAGTGCCTGACGCAGGCTCGCCGGGACCATCGCCGCGTCATCGTGGATCTCGCGGCGGTCGATTTCATGGATACCAGTTCGCTGGCCGTCATCGTCGGTCACTGGAAGAAGCTCGCTGCCTCCGGCGGAACGCTGGCGCTAGCGGGCGCGCGCTACCGGTACACGAAGGCACTGTGGATCACGGGGCTTGCCGACCGGCTGCCGTTTTACGAAAGCGTGGAGCAGGCGCTCAGTGCTGACCCCTCAGCTGGCTGACCCCCAGCGCAGGCGTAGCGCTATCGGTGTTGCAGCTGGCCGCGGCTGGGGTGGAGGTCGACCAGCTGGTTGTCGACCACCACCGACGTCATGAGGCCCACGGCGGTGAGCCCGCCCGCGCCACGATGCCATGTCAGCTCCCTACGTCGAGGTCAGATCCCCAGGTCGAGGCAGTTGCCGTACCCACTGCCAGGACGCCAAGCATGCGAGACTGGCCGCGAGGCCGGGCGGGCGCCAGATTTCGGCCGGGTGTTTGCGGGCCACTGTGGGCGGTAGGGGTCAAAGGAAGCTAGTAGATAGGACTTGGCCGATGCCGTATCCCCCAGGCCTGCCGGGGCTGGAGAGCGAGATCTCCGGACTGACCGAGCGCCGCGGGCAGCTGCGGCAGGCGGCGGCGCTGCCGGGAGCGCAGCTGCATCAGGTTCTGGAGGCCGCATTCGCCGAACTGGACGGTGCGATCGACGCGCTTACCTCGCTGCGGGGCGAGGCCACCGGCCAGTCAGCGCCGGACCGGATCACCGGCGGGCTGCAAGCAGACCGGCGGCTGCTGCACGCGGTCTTCCAGCAGGCGCCGCTGTCCTTGTTCCTGCTCGATCGAGATGGCATCGTGCGGCGAGCCAACAGGCGCGCCGGCAACCTGCTTGGCTTTTCGCCCGGATATGCCACCGGAAAGCTGTTCGCGACCTTCGTTGAGCTGCCCGCGCGCGCGGCCGTGCAGACACAGCTCGCAGCCGCCCGCCGCACCGGCGAAGGCCGCCAGATCCGGTGCGGCCTGCTCGGCGCGGCCGGCCCGGTGCTCAACGTGCTTGATATCAGCCCGGTCAGCCTGCCGGGGGATCATGGCCAGCTGATTGTCGCGGCTACCCGCCATGGCGTGGCTGCCGCCGCCATCCGTCATGGCCCGGCCACCGCAGCCGCGCGCCAGGACCCGGCGGCCACCACCGCGCGGGAGCGGGAGACAGCGGATCAGGATCCGGCGGGCGGCCCGGATCAGCAGGCCGTGGCCGCGGTCCGTTCGGCCACCAGCCGGCTCGATCTGCTGGGCGCGGCGACCAGGCTGGTGCTGGAGAACGCCACGGTCAGTGAGCCCGTCATGCTGCAGCGGTGCGCGAGGCTGCTGGCCAGTGAGCTCGCCGCCTGGGTCATCGTTGACGTGGAACGGCAGGGACAGCTGCGGCGGCAATTCGTCATCGGCCCGCAGGACGAGCGGTCCGTCGCGCTGGCCAGGTCCCTGTCGAATGCCGACCCGCCGCGGGATTCCGCGCCGAGCCAGGTTCACGGCTCCGGTACCTCGCTGCTGATCGCGCACGCTGAGGACGGCGGCCTCCTGGGCGCTGGCCCTGACGGCGTGCCGGTCCTCGCCCGCCTTGGAGCGACGTCGGTACTCTCGGTCCCGCTGTCGGACGGGGAGCGCTCGTACGGCGCCCTTACCCTCGCCAGGGAGACCGGCGGAGGTTACTTCGGCACGAGTGACGTCGGCCTGGTAGAGGAAATCGGAGAGCACCTCGCGCTCGCGATCAGGGTGGACCGTATGCTGCGGCAACGCTCCGACGTCGCGGACGCGCTGCAGGCAGGCCTGCGGCCGCCGGAGCTGCCGGCGATACCGGGCGTGGAGATCGCCGCGGCCCACCAGGATGCCACCGGCAGTCCTGGGCCAGGCGGTGACTTTTACAGCGTGTACCGCAGCCCGGGCGGCTGGGGTGTCGCGATCGGCGATGTCTGCGGGAAGGGAGACGGCGCGGCGGCGGTGACCGCGGCCGCACGGCATGCCATCCGGGTGGCCGCGCACTGGTGCACCGATCCGGCTGAGGTGCTGCGGATGGTCAACGAGATCATGCTGGCCGAGGAGTTCGGCGGCCGGTTCGTCACGGCGGACGTTGCCCACCTGCAGTGGCGGGACGGCATCCTGCGGGTCACCCTGGGCAGCGCTGGCCATCCGCTGCCGGTGCTGGTGCGGCCGGACGGGCGGGTGCAGACGATGAACGGCGGCGGCCTGCCGCTCGGGATCTTCCCTGATTCGGGCCCGCAGGCGCAGGAGCTTGAGCTGTCGAAGGGTGACACGCTGTTCTTCTACACCGATGGCCTGACCGACGCGCGCAGCAGCCTTCGGCCGGCCTCCTTCGAGGACCGCCTTACCGAGGAGCTCGCGGCGGCTGCAGGGAGGCCGCCCGCCGAGGTGGCCGCGCGCATGCAGAAGGCGGTACTGGAATTCTGCGGCGGCGAGCTGCGCGACGACATGACCATGCTCGTCCTGAGGGCGGGTGAACCGCCGGGGCGCGACGCCCGGCCGGACGAAACCAGCTGACCGGAGAGGCCGGTCTCACCGATGAACCCAGTCGAGCGCGGGATCCGGCGGATTGACGCGGCACAGCAGCGTAACAAGGTATCCGCGTTCATCTTCGGCGTGGTCAAGAAGTACGGCGACGATAATGCGGGCAGCCTGGCCGCGAGCCTCGCGCACTCGGCCTTCGTCGCCGTGTTCCCGTTGCTGCTCATCCTGGTGACCATCCTCGGCCTGGTCGCGGCGGGCAATTCGTCGTTGCGGCACGACGTGCTGAACGCCGCCGCCAAGCAATTCCCGCTGATCGGCAATCAGCTGGCCGGCAACGTGCACGCTCTGCGGCGCTCCAGCGTGCTGGGGCTGATCGCCGGATTGCTCGGACTGATCTGGGGCGCGACGGGGCTCGCGCAGGCAGGACTCTTCACCATGGAGCAGATCTGGAACCTGCCGGGCCCGGCGCGGCCAGGCTACTGGCAGCGCCTCGGACGCGCCCTGGTGTTTCTCGGCGTGCTCGGGTCAGGCGTGATCGTCACGACGCTGCTCACCGGCCTGGACACCTATGGTCATCACGCTGCCGCCGTCGTCGTCCTGGCGGAGATGCTCGCGGTCCTGGCGAACGTCGGGCTGTATTTCGTCAGCTTCCGCGTTCTCACTCCCAAGGGCGTTCCGAGCCGTGCCCTTTTCCCTGGCGCCGTCGCCGGCGGGGCCGGGTGGACGCTGCTTCAGGCGGCTGGCGGCTACCTTGTCCACCACTACGTCCGCACTGATTCGGTCTACAGCGTGTTCGGGATCGTGCTGGGGCTGGTCGCGTGGCTGTATCTCGTCGTGCAGATGACGGTCTATGCGGCTGAGGTCAATGCGGTGCTGGCACGGCACCTGTGGCCGCGCTCCATCATCCAGCCGCCGTTGACGGAATCAGACCGGGCCGCGATGGCACTGCAGGCGCTGCAGAACCAGCGGCGAGATGAACAGCACGTGAGAGTCTCCTTCACCGACCGGCCGCGCGGAACGAGAGCGCCGCAGTCGACACCGCGGACGCCTGAAGAGATAGCGCCGCCCGCCCGGCCAGGAGGCAATGCTAGCCCGGACTGACCGGTGCCGGCATGTCTTCTCGTCCTTGATCTGTGCTCTGGGCATGTCCGGAACTCCTCTGCATGCTCGCTGACGCGTCCGGCGGAGCAAGCCGCTACCCCGGCTGCCGGACATCATTCACGCCGTCCATGTTTGGCGCCGCTCCGGGCGGACACCTGGGTGCACGCGCGTACCGCGCGCCACCGAGGCGAAAGTGACAAAGGAGGCCGGCGCAGTGAGCCTGATCGTTTCCGAGGCCCTGATCGAACGGCTGGCGGACTGGGGTGCTGATCGCCCCGCGGACGTGCGCGGCGCCGTCACGCGCGCACTGGACCATGACGGGCCGGTGCTCGTGGACGTCAACGTCAACCCCGATGAGCCGCCGCTGCCCGGCAAGGTCGAGTACCAGCAGGCCAAGAAGTTCGCGGAGGCGTTCCTGAAGGGCCAGCCGCGCAAGGCGACGATCGCCACCACGCTGTTCAAGGACAAGATCCAGCAGCTCAAATCCTGAGACCACAATTGTACGGATCCTCATTCGGAGGTAGCCATGCGCGTCGTATCGGCGCTCCTCATCGTCTGGCTGGCCATTGGCGCCGTCGCCGGCGGCCAGCGACATTACTACAACGGACCTGTCAATAGCTGCGTCAGGGCAGGCACCATTGCCCTGACGATCGTCACAGGCCCGCTGAACTACTTCGGCGTGAATCCGAAGACGTCATGCACTGCACCGCAGCCAAGCAAGTAGGCAACGGGCCGCCGGAAACTCCGCGATCCTGGCGCGATAGGGCCATCGACCCTTGGGCCGGGAGCCAGCCGCGCCCGCCGTGCAGGCGGTCGGCTGGTCTAGGCCGAACACCGCGCATTGACGATGCGGCAATGACAACGAGCGGCAGGCGTGCAAACCTCATGTCATGAGTGCTCGATGAAGGGACAGGCATGAAGACCGCCACCGGGTTGACGTTAGTGGCCATCGGCGCGATCTTGGCGTTCGCCGTCCATGCTCACCTGCGTGTCCTGAACCTGCAGGTAGTGGGCTGGGTGATCATATTGACCGGGCTCGCGGGGATCTTCGTTCCGCGGAGCGGATACGGCTGGCTGCGCAGGCGCGTCGTGGTCAGGAGGAGCCCGCGGGGGCGGGTGATCCGCACGGTCGATGAGACCCGCGAGCCGCCATACGTGCTCAATCCGGGCGCGCCTACCGTCGAGGATGTGGCTGCGGGGGTTGACCCCGCAGATCCCGCCAGTTCCCGGCGCCCGGAAACGGAGACGATCGAAGAATATTTCGAGGAATGACTGCCGCTCAAGGACCGTCATAAGACGGGCTGCCGCCGTCAACCTGCTGCACCGGGCCGGCCGGCCGCGCTGGCGCCTTCTGAGCGGCGCACCGCCACCGTCGCTGCCTGCCGGGCGAGTCGGCGTAGTTGCCGTACATGATCTCGGCGGTACGGGTGCCCTGGCCGGATGGCCGTCGGGTCTGAAAGCCGGCCAAGTTTGAGCTTGCCAGCTGAGGGCAGTGCGGGGGGACATTGAACCGAAAGCAGGTGATTCTCGTGTCAACCGGAGCCATCGTGGTCATCGTCGTGGTCGTCGTCGTGGTCGTCGCAGTGGCGATCGGGCTGATGAGGGCGGCACGCAGCCGTCGGCTGCAGCAGCAGTTCGGCCCGGAATACGATCGTGTCGTCGGCGAGCGCGACAGCAGGCTCAAGGCCGAGGCCGAGCTGTCACAGCGAGAGCGGCGAGTCCGTGGCTTGGACATACGGCCGCTCACGCCGTCCGCCCGGGCAGGTTATGCCCATCGGTGGGCAGGCATCCAGGAACAGTTCGTCGACATGCCGGCCGACGCGGTCGCGGCGTCGCAGGTGCTCGTCGCGGCCGTGATGAGTGAGCGGGGCTACCCGCTAGAGCACCGCGATCAGGTGCTAGCCGACCTGTCGGTCGAGCACGCGAGCACGCTTGACCGCTACCGTGCGGCCGAGGAAATCAGCTCGAATGCCGCGGCCGGCACAGCCTCTACCGAGGACCTGCGGCAGGCCATGATCCACTACCGCGCGCTCTTCCTTGAGCTCCTCGGCGAGGCCGCTGATACGGCGGCGGGACCAGCAGCCAGCGGCCATCGGCAGGACACCATGGAGGGCGACACGCAGGCGGTCGGCACTCAGGCCGCATCGGACGCCGCCGGACCCGTCGACGGCGCCCAAGCCGACATTCCCGCCCAGCGGGCACCGAGGAGCTGATGAGATGACACAGCCAACCGGCAAGTCAGGTCATGACCAGAAGATGCCGGCCGACAGCCAGGTCGTGCCCGAAGCGGACCAGGTCGTGCTTGACGACGGCCAGATAGTCCCGGGCGAGGTAGACCTGGGCGAGGAGCGGCTGGTCCGGGCGGACGATCAGGTAGCCGCGGCGGACAATCCGGCAGTCCGGGGCGAGGATGAGGTAGCCCTGGATGCGGATACCAGGCCGGCGCCCCACTCGCATGCCGCCGCGGGCGCCGCGGGCGGCGCGAACTCGGGCGAGCGGTGGCACGAGATCCAGGCCACGTTCGTGGACAATCCGCGTGCTTCCGTCGAGCAGGCTGCTGGTCTCCTGCACGACAGCGTCGAGGAACTCGTGGTATCCGTCAAGGAGCGGCAGCACGAGCTGCTGTCGGCCTGGCGGGGGAACGACGCGGGGACCGAGGAACTGCGCACCGCGCTGCAGGGCTACCGCACCCTCTGGCACCGCCTCGAGGATTTCTCTCGTCGGTACTGATCATCTCCTGCTGGCGGGCGTCCCTGGGCGCCCGCCAGCTGCCTACCGGGCCGGCGCCTTAGCCGGCGCTTGGGCCGGCCGGAACGACAAGGACGGGGCACGGTGCCTTCCGCAGGACGTACTGGCCGACCGTTCCGAGCAGCAGGGACATGCTGCCGCGGGTCGCCAGGACGATGAGCTGCGCCCGCACTTCCCTGGCTGCCTCGACGATTTGCCGTCCTGCTATCCCGGCGACGACCCGCAGTTCAACGTGATCGGCCTGGTTCCCGAGCGCCTCGCTGACCAGGTGGCGCAGGCTCGACTCTGCGGTAGCGCGCTCATCGTCCCCCGTGCCCGCAGTCGCCACCGGCTGCCCGGCCGGGGCCCGGAGCGCGCGCGCGCCGCTGTAGGCCATGACGGCGATCAGCAAGGTCTGCCGGTAGCGCGCTTCCTGCGCGGCTACCTGGATGGCCGCTTGAGAGGCTGCCGTGCCATCCACGCCTACTACCACGCTCATCTCCGTTCCTCCTTGCTCGCGCTCATGTGCCGGTCCGGACTGCCCATGCCGGGTCTCGCCGCGCTTCGGCCGGCGGCGGCCGTGATGTCGCGGGCGGTGGGGGCTGCCTCGGTGGTCTCCTCCGGGTTCGCAGCTACCCAGGCTCGGGCCGTTAATCCTCACGGCCGGTCCGCAGCGCGAGATCAGCGGGGCCAGGTGAGGTGTAAATGCGCCGTGGCCGGGCAGTTGTGTATCCCCGGGCCAGCACTACCGCTGGCCCGGCAACGTCGCAGCGCAGCCGAGGCCACCATGCACGAACCAGCGTCAACCCCCGTAAGCCAGGACGACTGGCGCGCACTGGGCGCCTGCAGGCACGAGGACCCCGAGTTGTTCTTTCCCGTTGTCCCGTTCGGTCCCGGGCTGGTGCAGGCTGACCGGGCGAAGGCCGTCTGCGCCCGCTGCCAGGTCCGCGCCGACTGCCTGCGGTTCGCCGTGGAGACCGTCCAGGACTACGGCGTGTGGGGCGGGACGAGCGAGGAGGAGCGCCGGGCATTGCGCCGGGCCGGGATTCGCCGGTCGCGTGCCGCTTCGGCAAACCAGCGGCGGCGGGACAGCGACCGGCCAGCGCGAGCGCGCGCGGGGGCTTAGTAGATGGCACTGGAAGTTCGTCGGGGTTGATCAGCTGGGGTGTGATGTGAGCCGCTTTGGTCACCGGCTGATGCCCGCGAGGTGAACAATGCAGGCGGTGTCGAGGGCCTCTTGCGGGGTGCCGGCGGGCAGGCCGGTGAGCAGGACGGCGTCCTGGTAGCGGTCGCGGGCTGCTGAGTAGATCGCAAAGCCGAAGGAGTGGGCCGAGCCGCCGTAGTGCAGGCGGCACAGCGGGATCTGCTCGCCGCCGGGGAGCACGCCGGTGACGTAGGCGAAGGCGCCGCGGTAGGCGACTTCGACCCTGTTGAGCTGGGGCCAGTGCTGTTCGGCGTGGGCTAGCAGCCGCAGCGTGACCGAGCTTTTGGTGGAGGCGGGGATGGCGGGCATGGCTTGCCCAGTGTGCCGTGATGACTACGTGACCAGCGGACCAGTATCTCGAAATGGCACCCGAAAGGATCTTCGAAGCAACCGGTCCGGGCGCGCCTTGTACGTGACGGACACCAATGGGACAGTACATTAAAGTACTGCACCAAGGGGATAGGGTGATGGGCTACCAGCTCTGGATGCACACCGAGATCCGCGACTGGCTCACTGACCTCCGGGGCACCGAACCTGAACTGGCCCGCCTGGTTGGCGAGGCGGTGCTGGCGATACTCGACGCGGGCGAGAGCCTCGGCCCGCCGCTGGTCGTCCCGCTGGAATCGGTGCTGCGGCCACCGGATGATCCCAGGGAGGCCCTCGACCTCTCCTACCAGCGCCAGCTGGAAGCCCTGACGAAGGTACGCCGCGGCGTCGCCGACGTGGCGACCTCGCGGAAACGCGTCGAGCTGCAGGCCAGCCAGCTAGAGCAGAGTGCCGCCAAGCTTGCCAGCCAGCGCAAGGTCGCGCTCGATGCCGGGAAAGAGGACCTGGCCAGCGAGGCGCGAACCCGCGAAGCGGGGGTTCAGGAGCAGCTTTCCGAGCTGCGCCGTCAGTTTCTCGTCCTGACCGGCGAGGAGGAGAAGCTGACCGCTGCCAGTCAGCGCCTGCAGGCAAAGGTCGATGCGTTCCGGGTCCAGAAGGAGACGATCAAGGCCACCTACACGGCCGCCGAAGCATCCCAGACGGTCCGTGAGGCATTCGCCGATATCGAGGAGGGCGTCAGCGGTCTGGAGGTGACGAATGCAGAGGCGGACGCCTCGTCCGGGTTCGCCAGCGCATCAACCGCAGCAAACGAGCTCCTGCAAGAGATTCGGGATCTCACGCCGCCCTCCCAAGGCAGCCCCGGACCCACCGGCCAAGACGACATCCATCCGCCGCCCGGCATGATGGAACTGCGGCCAGGTGCCCCCGGCAACGTGCGAGTCGGCTTGCTGTTCGTAGCCGAGCCCAAGGACACAGCGGTCCTGCTGGCATGCGTCGAGAATCCGGGCGGGTCACCTGACGAATATCGGGAGGTGATACGGATCGCAGCAGCCCGCCTGGCGGTAGCTCAGCCCGCCCGCCCGCCCGCGGCCGCGGCTGCTCCCGCCGCCTTCATCTCCTATGACGCGGAATCGTTTCTTGACGAGGTCTTCCCCGGTGAAGAAACTGAGGTCGAAATCGGGGCAGGCGCGCTCGTGGCCCGCAATCGTGCCCACACCCTCGCGGAGGCCCGGCAGCGGATGAGGCTGACGCAGGCGCAGGTGGCAGAGCGCATGAACGTCCGCCAGGAACGAGTCTCCGCTATTGAGCGCGCCGAGCCGGGTGCCACCGAGGTCCGGACGCTCGCAGCCTATGTGCGTGCACTCGGCGGCAGGCTGGAGATCATTGCCGACATCGGCAACGAGCGCATCATGCTGAGGTAGCCACTCGCAGACCGCATCACCCCGGCCCGCCACGATCACCGTTCGCGCGGGTGGATTACAGGCGTGTGACTTCCCCGGGAGCCGCCGATGCCGACGCTGCGCGCCGTGCCCGTCCAGCTGGCCGCCAGCGAGCGCAAGACGTTAAGGAAACGCGCCCGCGGGGCCAAGACCGCTTACCGGGACCGGCAGCGCGCGCAGATCGTGCTGCTGGCTGCCCGTTCGTGGCCGACCGCGGCGATCGCCCGCCGGCTGGGCATCACCGATGACACGGTGCGCAAGTGGCGCGGCCGGTTCGCCGCCCGCGGGCTGCCCGGGCTGGCCGACCTGCCCCGGACCGGGCGGCCGCGGCGGATCAGCGCGGCCGAGCGGGCCGAGGTGTGCGCGCTGGCCTGCCAGCTTCCCGCCGCCACCGGGGTACCGCTGGCCCGGTGGAGCTGCCCGGAGCTGGCCGCCGAGCTGGCCAGCCGGGGCCTGGTCAGCGCGATCTCGCCCTCCGTGCGCCGGATCCTCGCCGAGCACCCCATCAAGCCCTGGCAGCACCGGTCGTGGATCTTCCCCCGACCCGGACTTCGCCGCCAAGGCCGCCGTCGTCCTCGACCTTTACCAGGGGTACTACCAAGGCCAGCCGCTGCGCCCGGGTGACCGGATCATCTCGACGCCAAGCCCTCCATCCAGGCCCGCGCCCGCCGCCACCCCACCACTCCGCCCGCGCCCGGCCAGCCGATGCGGGTCGAGCACGAATACCGGCGCAAGGGCGCCCTCGCCCTGCTCGCCGCCCTGGACGTGCGCACCGGGACGGTGTTCGCCTCCTGCCCGAAGACCACCGGGATCGCCCCGTTCACGGCCCTGATGGGCCAGGTCATGAGCCAGCAACCGTACTCCAGCGCCGACCGCGTGTTCGTCATCGTGGACAACGGCTCTGACCACCGGGGAAGCTGCCAGGCGGCTGCGCGACACCTACCCGAACGCCATCATGATCCACACGCCAGTACACGCATCCTGGCTGAACCAAATAGAGATCTTCTTCTCAATCATCCAGAAGAAAGCCGTCTCGCCCAACGACTACGCCAGCCTGGCCGCGCTCGAGCACACCCTGCTCGCCTTCATAGACCGCTACAACAAGACCGCCAAGCCGTTCAACTGGAAGTTCACCGCCGCAGATCTGGCCGAAATGCTCAAGCGGATCAGCGCCCGGGAGGAACCCGGCCAGGAACCAGCCAGCCTGCCAGAGGCCGCCTGATGGACCCCCGACAAACTTCCAGCCCTGCCCACTTAGCTAGCCTGGCCGGCGCCCAGGCGTCCGGCTAGCCGGGCGCGGGCCGCCTGGCAGCGAAGAACCCGGCCACGCGTTCCCTGGGCAGCGCCGGGCTGCGATGGCCGTCCCTGCCGATCATCTCCTCATTGGCGACCAGGGCGTTGGCCACGGCTTCCTCGGTGCCCTGCGCTACGGCGGTGTAGAAGGGATCAAGGAAACCCCAGGGGATAATACGCAGCTGGCCGTAGCCGGTCGCGCCGTCGGCGCCCGGCGTGTCGGCGGCCGGAACAAACGCGCCAGGGTTGCCGGTGGAGAACGCAAGGAACAGGTCGCCGGAGAAATGCGAGCCCGCGGTGCCGGTGCGGGCCAGGCCGAGCGTGACCCGCCGGGCAAACGCCTTGCACTGGCCGGGCAGCAGCGGCGCGTCGGTCGCCACGATCGCGATGACCGAGCCAGCCCCCGGCGGCGCGGCGAAATGCTCGGTCATCGGGTTGTCATCGGAAAGCAGCTCGCCGACCGGCAGGCCGGACAGCGTGAGCTCCGCCCTGACGCCGAAGTTGGCCTGCACGAAGACGCCGACCGTGTAGGTGCTGCCTGCGTGCTCGACAAGCCGGGACGCCGTGCCCGAGCCGCCCTTGAACCCGTAGCAGTTCATCCCGGTCCCCCCGCCGACCGAGCCCTCCTCGACCGGCCCGGACGCGCTCGACTCCAGCGCGCCGGCCGCCGCCTGCCCGGTGACGTGCGGCGAGTTGATGTCGTTGAGGTAGCCGTCCCAGGTCTCCGCCACCACCGGCAGCAGCCAGGCGGCCGCGGCCCGCGGATGGCGCCGGACGGTCCACGCGATGATCGCCGCGTGCACGACGCCGACGGCATGCGTATTAGTGATGGCGACCGGCCCGGCGAACGTGCCCGACTCCTCGATCCAGGACACGCCGGTCATCTCCCCGTTGCCGTTCTGCGAGAAGAAGCCGGCCGTCACCGGGTCGGCGGCCCCGGCCGGACCGCGCGGATGGATGGCCGTCACCCCGGTGCGGACGGACTCGCCCCGGATCAGCGTGGCGTAGCCGACCTCGACACCGGGCACATCGGTGATCGCGTTCCACCGGCCTGGCTGCCCGCGGAACGGCACGCCGAGCGACCGGGCGCGCGGTTTGCCCGCTGGCGTGACGGCATGCGGATCGATCTGACTCGCCGGATCCACGTTCTCGGACCTCCGATCGTGACTACTCAAGGTTATTTGCGCTATTGAATCGGTGATGATGTGACATCGGTCACTGATGCTGAAAAGCGACTTTCATGGCTGTAACTTCGCAGGTGGCGGACGGAGTTTCCGGAGAAATATCTAGTTAACCGGCTCGATTAGTGTGATATAGCTCATAACGTCATTGTCCTGACTTCTGGTGGCGGCACTCGCCGCCTTAGGCAATGTTGGGGGGCTACAGCACCCAGCGTGCGCGATGGTTGCCCCGAGTGACACGTCGCCCTGACCCGCGTCACGTCCGCACGCCGCTGCCTTCGCTCCCCCGCTGGCGACGGCATGTGCCCTGGGTGAAAGCCGAGCGCGATCGAGCGCCCGACCGAAGGCACATCTTGGCCCCCCATTGGACCCCTAACCGAACAGCGACCATATTTACCCTTGCAGTAGCGGGCGTGGCCACCGCCGTGGTGGCAGCCGCATCCGGCGCGCAGGCCGCATTCCCGGCCAGCGCCCAAGCCCAGACAGCCAGGGCAGCCCAGACAGCCAGCACGATCGCGGGCCCCAGGCGGGCCGGCCCGGCCAGGGCGGGAACCCGCAAGACCGCGGTCGGCGTGCTCGACGGCGCCGCCCAGCCGATCACCCTCGCCAGCACGCGTCACCACACGCCGCGGCACATCGCCCGGCGGATGCTGACGCGGAAGGGCTGGTCATCGGACTACCAGTTCCCGTACCTGAACAAGCTGTGGGACCGGGAAAGCGGCTGGAACGTCTACGCAATGAACCCGTACTCCGGCGCCTACGGCATCCCGCAGGCCGTCCCCGGCTCGAAGATGTCCAGCGCCGGCGCCGACTGGCCGGATAGCGCGAGGACCCAGATCCGCTGGGGCCTGCGCTACATCAGGGGCAGGTACAACTCCCCCCGCCAGGCCTGGCTGCACGAGGTCGCCGATGGCTGGTACTGAGAGGCAGGGTCCCTAAGCCGGACCCGCGCGCGGCGCAGCATGGCGCGGCCCGGCGGTCCGCCCCTGCAACGGGCGGACCGCCGGTCCCGCGGGTCCTCATTCCCGAGGCCAGTCAGGAGAGGCGGCGGCGGATCCACCAGACGCAGAACCCGGCCAGGAGGAGGGCAACGGCCAGGAAGATCGCCGTCTCGTGCCACTGGAAGGCCCAGTAGCGACTGGCGGGCTGATAGGTCACCAGCTGCCGGAGGTGAAGCCTGCCGAGCGAGGCGTTGCACGCCCGGATGGATGCCGTCTGGCTTAGGCAAGCCTTGGTAGCCGGGCCGGTGAACGCCTGGCCGGCCGCGTTGATGGTCTGATTGGAGAGGACCCAGGCGCCAGGTATGTGCACGGCCGCGGTCACGGTCATCTGACCGTTGTTGTCGGTGCTTAGCTGGCTGATGTTTGCGGTGTTGAGCGCCGTGGTGACGTGCGCGGGCGTGATGAGGTGGGGGCGGACCCAGTTGGGCATCACGATCTGGACGGCGGCGAAGACGGCCAGGGTGATGGCCATGGCGGGCACGGTGCGGCGAATGACTATCCCGGCGGTGACCCCGAGTGCGAACGCGAACGCGGCGTAGCCGATCGGGGCGACGCCGCTCGCGCCGAACAGCAGCGGCGCAAGCCGGTTGACGCTGCTCGCTCCATTCCGGCTCGCGGCGAGCCCGGTGGCCCGGTCGATGGGGCTCGCCCACCAGGCGATCATGAGGCTGAACAGCCCGACGGCGGCCATCGCGGCCAGGCCGACCAGGGCGAGCTTGACGGCGATCCAGCGGGTGCGGGTGACGCTCTGGTTCCACGCCAGCCGGAACGTGCCGGCCTCCAGCTCCCGGGTGACCAGCGGCGCGCCCCAGAAGACGCCAATGAGGCCGGGCGCGAGGTACAAAACCCCGATGCTGACGAACCACACGACGGCGTCGAGGCCCTTCAGCTCGTTCACGAAGTTGGTGGCGAGCGTCGCACAGTCACCGTGGGCGTGGCAGGCGGGGATTCCGCTGGCGTCATACAGGTAGGCCAGGTGCGGGCCGGTGACCCCGAAGGCGATCGCGATCACCGCCAGGACGGCGAGGGCCGCCCAGGCCTGGGCGCGGAACTGGCGCCAGGTCAGCCAGATCATCTCTGTGCCTCCAGTGCGGGCTTGCGGCCGCGCGAGCCGGCCGCCTGGCTCATGTAGGCAAGGACCAGGTCTTCCATGCCGACCTGCGAGACGGTCCAGGCGGGGTCGTGGATCGGGGCGTCGGTGCGGACCAGCAGGGTGGTCTGCCGGTCGGTGTGGCTGGCGGAGATGACGTGCTGGCTGGCCGGCAAGGTGGCCGGATCCCGGCGCGGCCCGGTGAGCAGGTGATGGGTGGCCAGCAGGTCCTCGACCTCCCCGGCAACCTGCACCCGGCCGGTGGTGAGCACGATCAGGTAGTCGCAGACCCGCTCCAGGTCCGCGACCAGGTGCGAGGACAGCACAACGCTGACCTGCTGCTCGGCGACGGCTTCCATCAGGTCCTGCAGGAACTCGCGGCGGGCCAGCGGGTCGAGGCTGGCGACCGGCTCGTCCAGGATCAGCAGCTCGGGCCTCTTGGCGACGGCCAGGGTCAGGGCGAGCTGGGCGCGCTCGCCGCCGGACAGCTTCCCGGCCCGCTGGCCCGGGTTCAGGTCCAGCGCCTCGATCCGGTCGTGCGCGAGGCGGGCGTCCCAGCCGGGGTTGAGATGGGCGCCCAGGCGGAGGTGGTCGGCGACCGACAGCCCGGCGTAGGTGGGCGCGTCCTGGGCGAGGAAGCCGACCCTGGCCAGCTGTGCCGGGCCGGCCGCGGGCTGGCCGCCGAGGACCTCGATCGTGCCCGAAGTCGGCTGCAAAAGGCCGACGGCCATGTGCAGCAGCGTCGTCTTCCCGGCCCCGTTGGGGCCGACCAGCCCGGCGACATGCCCGGGCGGGATGGACAGCGTGCAGTCCGCCAGCGCCCACAGGCGCCCGTATCGCTTGCCAAGCCCGCGGGCTTCCAGAACGGCGGTCATGCTATGTCCTCTCCAGCGGCGGACCGAAACGTGTCCAGGAACAGGGCCTCGATGCTGTCCTCGTCCAGCCCCGCCCGCCGCGCCCTGGCGAGCCAGCGCCGCAGGTCGCGGCGCAGCGGCCCGTGCGCCGCGAGCGAGGCGTCGGTCAGCGTCGCGGTCACGAACGTCCCGATCCCCGCCCGGGCCGCCGCCAGGCCCTCGTACTCGAGTTCCCGGTAGGCCTTCAGCACCGTGTTCGGGTTGATCGCCAGCCGCCTGACCACGTCCTTGACCGTGGGGAGCTGGTCGCCCTCGCGCAGCAGGCCAAGCCGCAGCGCCTGGCGGACCTGCTGGATCAGCTGCAGGTACGGCGCCACGCCCGAGCGGCTGTCCAGGTAGAACTCGATCACCCTTACCTCGATTCATCTAGGTATCTAGTACATTAGCAGCCCATCGAGCCGATATGTCGAGCAACTGTCCCCCGTGCCACTGGCGGTGGCCGGCGATCATGGGCGCGCTTGTACTGTGTGAGGCCGGGTGCCCGTTCCCGCCGAAGGAGCCAGCCAGATGGCCGCGCCCTACCCGCCGATCGAGCCGTACGACCACGGGATGCTGGACACCGGCGACGGCCGCCTCGACCTCGGCTCCCCGCTCGACACGGCCTGGGAACTCGCCCGTGCCTGGCCCGGCGCACAGCTCGTCGTCATCGGCGACTCCGGGCACAAGGGCAGCGCGTCGATGCACTCCGAGGTCTACGCCGCGCTCGACCGCTTCGCCCGGCAGTGACCCATTCCCCTCCCGTGCCCGGGTCCGCCCCCGGCCCACCGGTTGACGCGGGGCTGTGCGGGGCAATCATGGACGAGTAGGGCACAGTGCGTGGAACAGGCCCGGGCCAGCTCGTGTTGATCAGCACGTCACGTTGATCCGCACAGCGCTATCCGTGCGGAACGCCAGGCACAAGCACGAAGGGGCTAGCCATGGTTGACAGTCAGCGCGCAGAGGGCACCGCCGCGTCCGGCACAGCCGAACTGCATCCGCTGCAGATCGAGGCGAACGGGATCAACGTGATCCAGGAAGCGGAGCGCAAGGGGCACCCGCGCGACCTGTTCTGGCCGTGGTTCGCCGCGAACGTCTCGGTGCTCGGCCTGAGCTACGGCGCGTTCGTGCTTGGCTTCGGCATCTCGTTCTGGCAGGCCGTCATCGTCGGGCTGATCGGCATTGTCGTCTCGTTCCTGCTGTGCGGGTTCATCGCGGTAGCCGGCAAGCGGGGGTCGGCGCCCACGATGGTGCTCGGCCGGGCCGCGTTCGGGGTGCGCGGCAACAAGCTGCCGTCGGTGATCTCGTGGCTGCTCACCGTCGGCTGGGAGACCGTGCTGATCATCCTCGCGACGCTGGCCACCGCCACGGTGTTCACCCGCCTCGGCGTAGGCGGCGGCACCGGGACTGAGATCATCGCGCTGATCGTGGTGGCCGCTCTCACCGTCGTCGGCGGTGTCATGGGCTTCGACCTGATCATGCGGATGCAGTCCGTGATCACGGTCATCACCGGCGTCCTTACCGTGGTATTCATCGCGCTGGTGGCCGACAAGATCCACTGGCACACGGTGTCGGCCATCCCGGGCGGCTCGGCGCAGAAGCTCATCGGGGCCCTGGTGTTCGTGATGACCGGCTTCGGGCTCGGCTGGGTCAACGTCGCGGCGGACTACTCGCGCTACCTGCCGCGACGGTCATCGGGCCGGGGCGTGATCGGCTGGACCACGTTCGGGTCGTCGGTGGCGCCGATCGTCCTGATCATCTTCGGGCTGCTGCTGGCCGGCTCCTCGGCCAAGCTGAGCGCCGCCATCGGGGCCAACCCGATCGGGGCGCTGACCACCCTGCTGCCGACCTGGTTCCTTGTCCCGTTCGCGATCGTCGCCGTGCTTGGCCTGGTCGGCGGATCGGTGCTGGACATCTACTCCTCCGGCCTGGCGCTGCTGACGCTGGGCCTGCGGGTACCGCGGTACTTCGCCGCCCTCATCGACGGCACCGTCATGATCGGCGGAACGATCTACGTCGTGTTCTTCGCCAGCAACTTCGTGGGCCAGTTCGAGGGGTTCCTGATCACGCTCGGGGTGCCGATCGCCGCCTGGTGCGGCGTCATGCTCGCCGACATTATGTTGCGCCGGCGTGACTACGCCGAGCCTGACCTGTTCAGCCCGGCCGGCCGGTACGGCGACGTCCGGTGGCTCCCGGTCGGGGTGGTGCTCGTCAGCACCGCAATCGGCTGGGGCCTCGTCACTAACACGCTGGCCAGCTGGCTGACCTGGCAGGGGTATCTGCTCGGCCCGTTCGGCCTGGGCGGCAAGACCGGCGCCTGGGCGTTCGCCAACCTTGGCGTGCTTGTCGCACTGGCGATCGGCTTCGTGGTGACCGTGATCTTCAGCCCGTCGGTGGTGCGCGCGCAGGAAGCGGCGCCCGCGCTGGCGACGACTACGGCATGACCAGGCGCCCGGGAGTGGCCAGGCTGCCCGGAGTGACCGGGTGACTGGCATGATCAGACCGGCGCCATGATGCAGCCGGCCGTGTCGCCGCCCGGCAGGGACGAGCCCGCACCGCCGTGGCTGGCGGTCATCGACATGCAGCGCGTCTTCGGCGAGCCGGCCAGCGACTGGTTCACCCCGCGGTTCGCCGAGATCGTCGGTCCCGTCCAGCAGCTGGCCGACGCGTTCCGGCCGCGGGTGACCTTCACCAGGTTCGTCGCGCCGGAGGTCCCGAAGGGGGCATGGCGGAAGTACTACGACCAGTGGCCGTTCGCGCTGCAGCCGCCGGACGCGCGGATCTATGAGCTCGCGGACGAGTTCGCCGGCCAGCCCGGCCCGACGCTGGACGCCACGACGTTCAGCAAGTGGGGGCCGGAACTGGCCGCCCTGGTCGGCGGCGGCGTGCGCGGCGGCCGCCCGGGTGGCGGCGACCCCGGCCAGCTGGTCCTGGCCGGCGTGTCGACCGACTGCTGCGTGCTGTCCACGGCCGTGGCCGCCGCGGACGCCGGCGTCGAGGTCCTTGTCGTCGCCGACGCCTGCGCCGGCCTCAACGACGAGAGCCACCGCCAGGCGCTGGACATCCTGCGCCTCTACGCCCCGCTGGTCCAGGTCGTCAGCCTGGCCGACGTCCTGGGGGAGTGACGGACGCTGCGTCGCGCGCGGCCGGCGTGCTGTACGGGCTGGCGATCGGCGACGCGCTCGGCATGCCCACCGAGTCACTGCCCAGGGCCCAGATCGTGGCCAGCTACGGCCCGCTGCTGCGGGGCTTCGAGCCTGCCCGGCCCGGCCATCCGCTCGCGGCCGGGATGCCGGCCGGCGCGGTGACCGACGATACAGAGCAGGCCGTGCTGCTCGCCAGGCTGATCATCGAACGCGATGGCCGGGTCGACGCCACCGAGTTCGCCAGGCGGCTGCTCGCCTGGGAGGAGTCGATGCGCGCCCGCGGCTCGCTTGACCTGCTCGGCCCGTCCACGAGGGCGGCGATTGGCGCGTTGCTCGGCGGCGCGAACATCGATCAGGCGGGCAGGTCCGGCGTCACCAACGGCGCCGCGATGCGGATCGCGCCGGTCGGTGTCGCCGCGCCTGCCGCAGACCTTGACGGCCTGGTCGACCGAGTCGTAGAGGCCAGCCGCGCAACCCACAACACCAGCGTCGCGCTGGCTGGCGCCGCCGCCGTCGCGGCCGCGGTCAGCGCAGGGATCGACGGGGCCGCCGTCCCGGACGCTAGCAGACTCGGGGTCGCTGCCGCGCAACGCGCCGTGCGACGCGGGCGCTGGGTGGCCGCCGCGGACGTCGCGGCCCGGATCACCTGGGCGACCGGGCTGGCGACGGAACTGGCGAGGCGGCCAGGCGAGCTGGACGCCTGTGCCGTCATCGACACGGTGTACACGCTGGTCGGCACCAGCCTGGCGACCCAGGAATCGGTCCCTGCGGCGTTCGCCGTGCTGGCCGCCAGCCCCGATGATCCGTGGCTGGCCTGCCGGATCGCCGCCTCGCTTGGTGGTGACTGCGACACCATCGCGGCGATGGCCGGCGCGATCGGCGGCGCGTGCCACGGCCTGGCCGGCTTCCCTGAAGGCGCGCGGGCCACCATCGCCGAGGTGAATGACCTGCACCTCGATCGGCTCGCCGCGGACCTGCTCGCCGTGCGGCATGCCGCCGATGCCACCGGTCGGCGGCCGGCCTCATGAGCTGTCGCTTCGACCGGCTGCTGCACCTGGGCAACGTGGTCATCGACGTCGTGCTCGACGTGCCCGCGCTGCCCGAGCGCGGCGGCGACGTGCTGGCTACCGGCGCCGGCATGACCCCGGGCGGCGGCTTCAACGTGATGGCGGCCGCTGCGCGGCAGGGCCTGCGCGTCGCCTACGCGGGCGCGTACGGCAGCGGGCCGTTCGCCGCGCTGGCCCGCACCGCGCTGGCCGACGCGGGCATCGAGGTACTGCAGCCGCCGAAGGCGGGCATTGACACCGGTTTCGTGGTCAGCATCGTCGATGCCGGCGGCGAGCGGACGTTCGTCACCAGCGCCGGCGCCGAGGCCACCGTGACGGCCGGCGATCTGGCCGGGATCAGCGCGGCGCCGGGCGATGCCGTCTACCTGTCCGGATACAGCCTGCTGCACCCCGGCAACCAGGCTGCCCTGCTGGACTGGCTCGGGCGGCTCGACGACGGGAACATGGTGTTCGCCGACCCGGGCCCGCTCGGGCACCTGATCCCGGCTGCGGTGATCGGGCCG
>WNFB01002456.1_pt1 | contig 26223 bp, 25 predicted proteins | sample 5400501 | NCBI WGS metagenome assembly WNFB01 (sample SAMN13153341, study PRJNA577476) | soil metagenome | isolation source: 200 cm saprolite under Douglas fir tree site 2 hole 1 | place: USA:California | collected 2015-04-18 | reverse complement strand
AGCGATGTCGCGGATCGTCGAGACGATCTGGGAAATTTCCAAGGAGCGGTCTCCCAGCCCCTTCACCTGTTTCGACATGCGTTGCACCGCCGTTCTGATGCTCTGCATGCCCTGCACGGTTTCCTGCACGGCCAGCCGGCCTCGCTCGGTTGCGGTCAGGGCCTGCCGTGCGCTGTCTGAAGACACCTCCGCCGTGGCGGCGACCTGGCGCATGCCCGTGGCCAAGCCTTCGATCGCGGCCAGCGTCTTCGTGGACTCTTGTTCCTGCTGTTGAGACATCAACGCCACTTGGCCAGCTGTGTCCCGCATGGCGCGCGCTGACTCGTTGACGCGCACGGCGGCGTCCTTCACCTGGCTGATGAGCTTGCCGAACCGGTCTAACATGAGGTTGAACGCATCGGCCAAGTTGCCGAACATATCGGCGGTCACCTTGCCGCGCTTCGTCAAGTCGCCTTTGCTGACCTCGGACACCAGCACGAGGAATTCCATTGTGCGCTTTTGCATCAGATCGCGCTCTTCCTCGCTCTGGACGAGGCCGGTAATCCGGTCCAACATGGTGTTGAACGCCTGCGCCATCTGCCCGAGCTCATCTGTAGACGTGATCTTGGCGCGCGCTTTCAGCTTTCCCGACGCGGCCAGCGTCGCGACTTCGGCGATGTGGGTGACGCCGCGTGCAATGAACCGGGCGACGATAGACACGAAGGTCACGCCGAAGAAGATGGCAATGAAGGCCCCAGCGACCACGTACATGGTTTGCTTCGCGGCCACGGCCTGGCCTTCATCGTTTAGGTCTTTGGCGACTTCCCGTGCAGTTTTCACCATCTGATCCACCGCTTTGGTGGCAGCCGTGTAATCTCTGGCCACGTCGGTTGCGATGGAGGTGTTGGTCAAACTCTTGAATAACTCGCGCTGTTCTTCAGAAAGTTTGGGATTAAAGCTGTCACGAACCGTACCAATCACGCCGTCGGTTGACTTGAAATACGCCTTCAAGGCATTCGTGAGCGCCTGCAGGTCATCCTTCTCGTGGTGCCCGCTGCGGGACTGACGGAGCTGGCCGCTCTGTATCTGCGCGATCGGATCGAGTGCCCCGGCTTTCCGGGCCGCGAGGGGTCGTAGCGCGACCTCCAGTTCGGCTTTGGTTTTGGCCCGGCTCGCTTCCAGGATCGAGTCGTGGTACAGACCCAAGGAGCTGCCGGCAGCCGCGAGGTTAGCCAAGATGAGCGTTGATTCGTCGTACACGATCTGGAGTTTGTCGCGAAGCTGCTGAAGGCCTTGCACACCCAGATAGCCCACCATCACGATAACGATGGCCACGAGGATGATCCCCAGCAACATCTTTTTCAGCGTCTTGAGGTTCCTGAACGCCGCGAACGGGATATCTAGAAACGCCATGCCGTGCCTCCTTGAATCGAAATCGTCTTCGGGGGCGTCACGTATTCCCCTTGGGAACTCCTGCGGCATCCATATGTGCGAGGAGTGTCGGGACTTCGAGAAGACCGCCCAGGCGGTCTTCAACACGGAGAATGGTCGAGACAAAAGGCCGCACCTCTGCCTGTCCTGCCTGCGTAGCTGGAAGGAATTGATCCTGCTCCACAGTCCTGATTTCCGGGACTCGATCCACGAGCACTCCGACTTGGTTCTCTTTATGTGCGAGCACAACCACAAATTTCGGCGGTGGCCCCACTGTGGTCAGTCCAAGCAAGGAACGGACGTCCACAATGGGGAGCACCACCCCGCGGAGATTGGTCACCCCGACAAGGGCGGATGGCATCCCCGGAACCGGGGTGATCGATCCGATAGGAAACACCTCGCGGACGCCCCGAAGATCAAGGGCAAAGGTCCCGCCTGAGAGGGTAATCAGACACACTCGTGATGGATAGCCTGCGGCTGGTGTGGCGCCGGCTTGTTCCAGAATCTGCGTGTGGGGACTGGGAAGGTCCATCAGGCTTCAGCCGCCTCTCGGGAGCCGCGTGTCAACCCAGAACTTTCTTGACAGCGGCCAACAGATCCTCAGGTTTAAACGGTTTGACGATGTACGCCGTCGCCCCTTGTTGCTGGCCCCAGAACTTGTCGCTTTCCTGGCCTTTGGATGTCACGAGCACAATCGGGATGTTCTTGAACCGCTCGTCGTTCTTCAGGTCTCGGCAGGCTTGAAACCCATTCCGACCGGGCATGATCACATCCAAGAGGATAAGATCGGGTTTTTCTGTAGCCAGCTTCTCTTCCAACTTATCCGCATTCATGTATGTCACCACCGTATGATTCGCCGATTTGAGAATGCTTTCAATTAGTTGCAATTCAGCGTACACATCGTCAACCACCACGATCTTGCTCATGACCGATCTACCTCCTTGTGTGTTACCCTACCGCCATGGCCGCAATTTCCTTAAAAATCAAAAAGGATGAGCGGGTCTATGGTAGAGAATTTGCGTTGGCTTGTCAAGGCATTCGCATAAAGCAAGTGGCTAAATTTGCCCAATCATTCGGCTACATGCATCACCTGTCATGCGTCTTGACAACCCCGACGATGATGGTGTTTAGTGAGCGTAACTCTGGGCGTGACGTCACATGGATGCCAGTTCCCTGATCACCGCTGTGGAGCAAATAGTCGGTCCCATTAAGGACGTGTACAGCCAGCAAGCCGCTGTACGCGCGCATACCCTCAAGCCTCCATCGGTAGCGGTCCGGCAGTATGAATCCGCCGTGTATGCCTTTCGCGATCAGCGCCTGCCTGGCGAAATTAAAGGCGTCAGCGTGCTGCTGGTCGAATCGGTGGAGGCGTTCGAGGCGGGGCGCATCCTGGAAGCCAGTAAGTGCGTGATGCGTGCGATTGAACAATTCGAAGCGGCCGGCAAAGAATCTGTGGTGACCATCACCGAGGAACAGGCTGCCAAGCTTGGCCAGTTCCGGAGCGCGTTGTTCAAACTGATCAACCCGGGCCCCGAGCTCAGTACGCAGGACATCAGCAAAAAGCGCGCCTCCGCGCAGGGGCAATGGTAATGGCGCCTAAAGTTGAATTCGTCGGGACCGTCCAGTTCTGGCCGAACGGCGTGCGCGGCAATCCCGTGGGTCTCTTCATGGAAAAGCTGGAAAGCGGGGAATGCCGGATCAGCGCCAGGCTGCCGGAATGGCGGCACATCGTTGGCCTCGGCGCCACCGTCAACAAAGCGGCGGGCGATTACGAGCTGAATCTGAAGGCGGCTGCGCCGGCTGAAGGCGCCTATGAAGGACCTTCCTGGAACGGTGGGATCAAGGCCGAGAAGCCTGCTCCGCCGAAGCCCGTAACCGCTCCATCTTCAGCGGGAGGGGGTCTCGCCGATGCTCCTTCTGCACCCACTGGCCCAGCATCGATGCCTCCATCTCCGGCCTCCTGATTCCCCGCTGAGCATGACCTGCCCACGTTGCGCCAACCAGAATCCGCCGGAGGCTGCCTTCTGCAGCCAGTGTGGGCACCAACTCTCCTCGGCCGCTCCCGCGGCAGCATCCTTCCTGGCCGACGTCGCGCTCTGGCGGAAGTTCATCGGTCCGCGGGCGGACTATTACCTGGAGCGGTTTCGGCGGTTCCACCAAGGAACGGAAGAACGTTTCGTCCCCACATGGCATTGGCCTGCGTTCGGAGTCGGATGGTTATGGTACCTCTACCGCAAGATGTATCTCCATGCGGCCATTTTTCTTTTCGGAGGGCTCCTGCCCATGGTCTTGGGCGCGGGGATGGTGGGCGTTGTCGTATGGAATCTTTTCGCCGCTATCGCCGCCAACTATCTCTACTACATGCACACCAAGCTGTCGCTGGCCCTGATCGGGCGGCGTGCCGGTCTGGATGAGACTGCGCGGGACCGTCTGATCACGGACACGGGTGGAATCCAGCCATACGTCTGGTGGTTGGGGATCGGTCTCATTGTCTTTGCCATCGCGGCGGGAATCATCGAGGCGCCGGCGCCGATCAACCCTCCGTCGCAAGGCGATCCTGCGTAGCCTGTGCTACAATACTGCCTAAGGCCCTATGCCTCCTTCGATCCATCCGGTTCACCTCATCACGGTCTTACGCCACAAATCGCTGACGCCTGTGATCGTCTTCCTGACGTCGCGACGATCCTGCGACGACGCGCTGCAGGCCTTTGATCACACGACCGACGTATTGCCTCCCGCCCGACAGGAGGCTATCAGCGCGGTGCTGGACGAACTCATGTCCGCCTATCCCAGCCTCCAGGACCATCCGCTGCGCAAGACGGTCACCGCGTACGGCGTGGCCGCCCATCACGCCGGCCATTTGCCGTCCTGGAAGATCGCCATCGAGGAACTCATGCGGCGCGGCTGCCTCGATGCCGTCTTTGCCACGACGACCCTGGCGGCCGGCGTGGACTTCCCGGCCCGCACCGTCGTGCTGACGCAATCCGGCGTGCGGCGCGACCAGGATTTCACCGACCTGACGGTGGCAGAGGTCGCCCAGATCTCAGGGCGCGCCGGACGCCGTGGCAAGGACAGCGTGGGATTCGCGATCGTGACCCCCTCTCCCTACATGGACCTCGGTGTCCTCACGCGCGGCCTGACGGGACGGCCCGAGCCCGTCGACAGCCAATTCATCATCACCTACCCGATGGTGCTGAACCTGCTCAAAGCCCATCCTGTGGACCACATCCAAGCGATCCTCGCGAGGAGCTTCGCGCAGTATCAAATGAACACCCAGGCCGAGAGCCTGGAGCACCGCATCGACAAGCTCCACGCTAAGCTGGAGTCCTACCAGCCGCGTGCATGTTCGGACTGGTTGACGCAATGGAACGCCTATGACCATGCCACGCGCCAAACGACGCAGCGGCTTCAGGCCCGACGCCATCACCCGCCAGAAGTCCGGGCACGCCTGCCGTTGCTGACGCCGGGGCGTTTGGTGGCCTTTCCTCGTTTTCGCGGCATCGTGCTGCGGCGCTACCGGAGCCGCGGCCAGCACCATGAGATGATCACGGTCCTCCGCACCGGCGGCATCATCGCGGAATGCGCGGTCGCGGATATCACCGGAGTCATCGACCGCACGTTTGATTTTGTGCCGGCGCCCGCGTTTCCGTGGGTGATGCCCGAGGCGCTGTCCTGGCTGACTCAGCAACTGGGCGATCTGCCGAAGCACGTGCCCACGGTCACGCCTCCTTCGCTCCCCGCTGATGAGGAATCTGGGGAAGTGGCAAAGAGCCTCGGCGATCTCTTTCCCTGCCCGACCTGCCCGTGTCGACCGACCTGCGCCAAGGAGTTCAAGGCCGGCAACACGGTGAAGCAGGAATGGCTGCACCATACGAGAACCGTCCAGTCGCTCCGCACGGGGCTCTGGCACAAGTTTCAGGAACGCGCCGACATCCTGCAGGACCTGGGGTACCTGGACCCTGCGCACAAGCTGACGGCCGACGGCGAGTGGGCCAGGCTGATCCGGATCGACTACTCACTCCTCATCACGGAATTGATCCGCGCCCAGGCGTTTGCCGGTGTCACTCCCGCGGCCTTGGCGGGGTTGATGGCCTGCATTTCCTACGAGAACGACCGGCCCGGCTCGTTCCCCCGCATCAGTCCCGCCCTGGCCAATCTTATTGCCGCAACGCGCCGGATGGCGGAGGCGCTGGCTCCTCACGACGACCCGCCGTTGCTGCGCGCCGATGTGGGAGGCCTTGCGGAACGTTGGGTCGGCGACACCACGGTCACCTGGACACAGCTCTGCCGCTCCACCTCCATGGCCGAAGGCGATATTTACCGCCTGCTGTCCCGGACCCTTGAGTACCTCTCGCAGGTCCATTCGCTGCGTACCACGCATCCCGACCTGGCGTCCGTCGCGGCCGAAGCGCTGAACCGCATCCGCCGCGGCGTGCTGGAGGAATTGCCATGACGCGCGATGAGCTGGAACGTGCGCTTGCCGAGCTCCCCTTTCGGCTGCTGCGACGCCTGGCCCGGACAATCGCCGGCCCTTCGGCCTTGCGCATGGGGAAACGGCGCGTGATCCATATGATCATGGCGGAGGCCGAGACCAATCACGAGCGAATCGAGGCGGCGATCCGGACCCATCAGGCGGAGCAGGAAGCGGTGGCCGCGATTCCCCACAGGCCGGGGAACACGGCGTCCGATCCCATGCCCGGCAAACCGGCCGACCTCACCGCGTTCCTGGCGGGAATCGGCGTTCCGGAGCAACAGCCCTTCGTTCCGGATGACTGGCAAGTGGAGGCGGTGGAAGCTTTGGAGCAAGGCGATGTGATCGTGAGCGTCCCCACCGGCAGCGGCAAGACCTATGTCGCAGTGGAAGCGACGCGGCGTGCCATGTGCGAGGACCGGACCGTCGTCTACACGTCGCCGCTGAAAGCCCTGTCGAACACGAAGTACACGGAATTCACGAAAATCTTCGGCGCAGAGTTCGTGGGCATCATCACCGGCGACCGGCGAGACAACCCCACCGCCCCGATCCTGATCATGACGACGGAGATTCTCCGGAACCTGCTCTACGATGCGGCTGGGGGTGAGATCGATGTCCGTCTGGATACGCTCGGTCTCGTGATCATCGATGAGAGCCAATTCCTGGCCGATCCCGAGCGCGGCGTCGTGTGGGAAGAGACGATCATCTTCTGTCCTTCCCAGGCCCGGCTCCTGCTCCTCTCGGCGTCCATCGGCAATCCTCACGAGCTGGCCGCCTGGCTGACCAGCATTCGCCCAACTCCCTGCCACCTCGTCCGCCACCACCGCCGATCGGTTCCTCTCCGCGCCGGCTACCTTCATCCGAACGGCAGGCTGACGCCTTTGTTTCGGACGGTCGCCATGCCGCCGTCTCCCTCACAGGCTGTCCTTCACCCGGAAGCCAAGCGTCTCTTTACCATGTTTGAAGAAGACACCCTCTACACAAGGCGCTCTGGATGACGCGCCAGCAGCTTTTTGCCGTCTGCTTCTTCGTGGTCCTGCTGGGGCTGTTTTATCAGATCGCGGTTATCTTCAGCCCCTTTCTCCTCCCGATCCTCTGGGCGGCGATCCTGGCCCATGTCACATTTCCACTCCATGCGAGACTGACCGCCTCGCTGAAAGGACGCGATACGGCGTCGGCCTGGCTATTGACCCTGGGAATCATGGCGCTGGTGGTCGTGCCGGTGGTCTTTCTAACATTGCTGCTCATCCAGGAAGCAGGAATTGCTTATGATGCCATCAACGCATGGGTCCAATCGGGCGGGGTAAAACGATTGCCTGCGCAGCTGGCTCATCTTCCGCTCGGCGGGCGCATGCAGGACTTCATCAGCCGACATGTGACATCCTCTCGAGACCTCGAGACCTTTCTCCTCCAGAGCAGCAGGGCCTTGAGCGGATTCGTCCTGGATCAGGTGGCAGGGCTTGCCAAGAACGCCTTCCTCCTGGCGGCAAACTTCCTGGTGATGATTGTCACCCTCTTCTTTTTCTTCAGAGACGGGCGCCGCTTCCTTGACGGTCTGTATCAGATCATTCCCCTGGAGGATTCGCACAAAGCGAAGATTTTTTCACGTCTGGACCAGACCATCACCGCGGTGGTCAAAGGCATCGTGATCACGGCGATCATACAGGGCGTGCTGGCGGGAATCGCGTATGGAGTGCTCGACGTACCCGTGCCGGTCTTCCTGCTGGCCCTCACGATCGTGCTCGCGCCGCTTCCCTTCGGAGGCACCGCGCTGGTGTGGGGCCCGGTGGCGATCTACTTGTTGTGGATGGGGCCTGTGTGGAAAGGCATCGCGATGCTGGCCTGGGGCGCGGGCGTCGTGACGACGGTGGACAATGTGCTGCGGCCGCTGCTCATCGGCCATGGGGCCAAGCTGCCGACACTCTTCTTGTTCTTCAGCATCCTCGGCGGGCTTGGAGCCTACGGGCTGATCGGGCTTTTCCTCGGCCCGATCCTTCTTGCTATTCTCCTCACCGCCATCCAAATTTACCGCGAGGAATACCTGAGCGAGCCGCCGCCCTCCGCTTAGGATTTTGGACAGGAGGCCTGGGGTGACACGGCGTCGGAGGGTGAGTCGCCGTAGATGTGTTCGGCGAGGCTTTTGGCGAGAGCCGACGAGACTTCCTGCTGGAGGGATTTGAGGGCACGGCCGGCGGCTTCTGAATAGTTGAGGTGCCCTTCGCGGCCGGACCGCGCCACGCTGCCAACCACACGCTGATCCCCTTGGTTCACCACCACGAAATCGGCGCACCAGCGGACGTAGCGAAATCTGGGATCGGGTAAGTCAGCCGGCCAGAGACGGGCCAGGCCTCTGATCAGCAGGTCCGTGTTGCCGGTTTCCCCCGATGCCATCTGAGCGTTTCTCGCGGTCACCGGAAGGCCTTCCCGCACCAGCCCTTCCATGACCGCTTGCCGGACCGCCTCGGCTTGGTCTCCGCTCACCTCCACGGCCACCATCAGACTCTCATTCAAAAGCTTTTCCAGTTCGCCGGTGAGCCCGGCCACGGAATAGTTGGCAGGGACACCCCTGCCCCCGCTCACCACCCGGAGGTCGCTGTTGTACGCGTCTCTGGTGATCAGGGTCCGGATCGCCCGCTTGAACGAGCGGAGCCTGAGCAGTTTATCCGACGTGCTGCGCGCTTCGTTCACGTCATGAGTGACCGCCTCATCCAGTTCGGTGATACGGCTTCTCAACGAGGCCTGCGCGGTCGCGCGGTGCATCACTGCCAGCGCGGAATAGAGCCCGGTCTTGGAGTCGGTCCAGGTTTCGGCGATCTGGACGTTCTCCAGCACCTTGTCGGTCGACACTTTCGTGATCGTGTCCAACGTCAGCCGGCGCTCGATCTGCACGTTCCCTTTGCGCTCAAGCGTCAGATAGGACTCCCAATCCTTGGCCTGGCTGTTGACCTCCGCCTTAAAGATCCGCGACACCGCCGCATAGGCGCGCTCTTCCGCCGCCGGCCGGGACCCAGCCTGCCCGACGCCGATCAGGAACTGGTCTTCGGGGTATGCCGCCGCCTTCGTCCCTGCCACCCAGTCGGGCGCCATGGGCGCGCCGACGCAGGCGGCCAGAAGCAGGATCATCGCCGCGGCAAGAAACTTTTTCATCATTGCAACACCCGCGCGCTGACGAAGCGCGTGCCTTGCTCGGCGACGACGATCCCCCGCAGCACCTGCGTCGCCACCACTCCCCCTGACAATCCAATATGTCGCAGCTCCACGTCATAGGTGCCAGGGGGGACTCGCAATCGGCCGATGTGAATGCGGTCCGGGAGGGTCGCCCAGCTTCGCTTGTCCGCCTCCTCCGATGCGACGGCGAAGATGTGGGCCAGCGCCCCTGCCACGGCTCCCGCGAGCTGCCCCCAGTCCTTTTGTCCACTCGCCGCGCTGCGCGCGCCGACCCGCACGCCTTCCGCCAGCGCATATTTCCAAGCCGCGCGGGCCACCGCCTTGGCCGCTGTCCTGACAAGTCGTTCTTCCAGGTCTTTGACGGCAATCGCCGTAATGTCTTCCATCAAGGCGGAGCGGCTCGCGTATCGGGTGTCTCGGGCGACGATGACCGCTTCAGTATAGGCGATCCCGGATGGGCGACGCACGAACCGAGGGATGGCAATCCGCACGACCCTGCCGGTCAACCCATACAGGATACTTTCGGCCGTACGATGTTCCCTCATCTCATAGCGATTGTAGAGGTTGGTCGCTAGCACGACGTTCATCGCATCGTAGCTGAAGGGAATGTCCACAAACGTGTCTCGCTTGAAAGGAGCATGGCCGGCATAGGTGATGAAGACCAGTTCGCCCATGTCTTGAGAGCTTGCCTCAGACTGCCAGGTGATTCCGGGGAAGTTCCGCATGTACTCCTCGTGCTCTTGGGTCAGCCCGAGGGCTTCGGACACGCGCAGGAGATCCTGGCGCAGAAGATCCGGCGTCAGAATGCCGTACGCCTGTCGGTATTGTTGGAACGCGTCGTATGCCAGCCGATAGGCGACGAACGCGTTGCTGAGGTCCCCGGCGGCTTCATAGAGGATGCCGCTCAAGTAGCGGGCCAGCACGTCCTTGCTGTAGGTCATCCGCTTCTGGGTGCGGTCGGCCAGCACCAGGAGCTTGTGGTCCACCTTGCGCGCTTCAACCAACGCCTCGTCCCACAGCCCCAACTGGGCATAATCCAGCGCCATGAGGACGTTGAGCAGCACCTTTTCAAACTCCTCGCCCTCGTACGGCAGGGCGTTGTCCGAGGTGAGAAAGGCTTCGACCTCCGTATGGATGCGCCGGGTGTAGAGGTCTTCGGTCAGCGTCTCCGCCTTCGACAGCGATTGGATGCTTTCGGTGTAACGGCTGGCCACATACTCGATCATTCCTTTGTCCATGAGATACAGCGTTTCGCTCTTGCTGCCGTAGACGCCTTGGCTCTTCTCAATGATGGCGACGCCCTCGGCGGGATTGCCATCCTGCAGCGCGCGATCGATCCGCGCATACGGAATGGTGGGCGCGCAGGCGGGAAGCACGGCAAGAAAAAAAAGAACCGGCAGGATGAGGTGCCTAGACAAGCCGAACAGCCGCGTCAGAAGATGACGCGCTTTCGTTCCACGACCTTCTTGATCTTCTTCTGGCCGAACCAGGACTTGACATTGTTGGCGAGGTCCACCATTTCGAGGTCCACTTGGTAGTAGATCGCCTTGGTCCCTTCGGCCTCATCCTCAATGGTGCTGATGGAGCCGCGCAGGATATAGTCGGCGCCGATCTCTTTACCCGGCGCCTTTTGCGTGGGCTCCAAGGCGTTGGCTGCTTGATCGCGACGTTCCTCGCGGACTTCCTCCCGTTCGCCCCTGCCCGCCACGAACGTCACCCGTCCGGAATTAGTCAGCTCACGCTCCAAATCGTTGATGAACGTCTGCACATTGATGTGTTCGTGGCTGCGGTTGGTGATCGTACCCACAATGACCACAGGCGACCGCCTGGTGGCGTTGGTATAGTTGGTCAGCCAAGGTTGGGACAGCGCGTCCTTGATCATCCCTTCGGCGACCATCCGTGAGTCGGTGTCGTTCCATCGGCCGCTCAAATCCGTGACGCTCGCGGCATCGACCCGCGAGACCGAAGTGGAGGCGCAGCCGGCGCACGAGAGCATGACGAGCCCCACGCACAGCCCGATGAGCGGCCGGATGCTACTGGTTGCCACGCCGATCCTCTTCCTGTTGCAGCCGCTCAAACGCTTTCTCCGCATTCTTTCGCACGAAGTCCCGTGCCTCAGCGTTCAGTTCCTTCATACGGCCCACCTGGTCCTTGAAGGTCTCCAGATCCATCTTTGCCAATGAGTAGACGGTCTTGCCGGACTTGTCATCCGTCTCCCAGCGGTCCACGACTGCCACGCCGGACAGGTTGGCGCTCACGAAAGTCTTGAGGGCGCGCTCGACGTTCTGCTCTTCACTGGACTTCGTGAAGTCGCCGGCGGTGGTCGAAGCGGCATAGTCCCGCATCAGATAGGCCGTATAGGTATCCATATATTTGGCCAGGTCGGCTCGGGCTCGGTTGTCGGCTGCTTCCTTGGCGAGGGGCTCGTTCCGCACTCCCGTGACGGCGCCGACCCCATAGAAGGCCTTGCTGTTCTTCTCATTCATGTACCCCCCGCCTTTTTGGACCCATTTCGGGGGACCCCCCGCGCAGGCCGAAAGCATGAGCGTGGCTCCGGCGATGACCGCTGCCGTCCAGATCAGGTTCATTCCACCTCGAACTCTCATGATAATGCCTCCCTTTCGCGTGAAAAAAGGCTAACATGCAGTGCCGACCCTGTCAAGAAACAGGGCGCACCTATGCTGTCCCTACGAGGGTTAGACAGAGGAAACCGGAAAAAGATACTTTTGCGGCTCCCACCCTGTCGTTGACGTACCTTCCGCAGGCTTGTAAGATACGGAAATTTCTGGAAAGGAGTGCCATGGAGCAGCCCAAAGAAGTACGGATTGAAGACGGTATCGTGTATATCACCAACCTCTATCTCCAGGATCCCAAGGCTGCCGTCATTCTGGCTGAATACCCCGAGGCCCGGTGGCCGGAAGTGATCCGACGCGCCCTCAAAATCGGCCTCAACTACATGAAAGGCGGAGCGGACTGACCATGGAAGAAAAAGTCGATAGCTTTCAGAAGGTCACGGACGTCTTCCACCCGTCGCCTGAAACCATCGAGAAGGCCTGGATCAAGGACTATGACAAGGCCTACGCGGAATCCATCAAGGACGTTCCCGGCTTCTGGGACAAGGCCGCGCGCGAGCTGGAATGGTTCTCGCCCTGGACGCAGGTCCTCCAGTGGGACTATCCCTGGGCCAAGTGGTTCGTCGGCGCCACGTGCAACATCTCGCACAACTGTCTGGACCGGCACCTCAAAACCTGGCGCAAGAACAAGGTGGCTCTGATCTGGGTCGGCGAGGACGACACTGAGCGGATCTTCACCTATGGAGAACTCTACCGGCAGGTCTGCCGCTGCGCGAACGCCTTGAAAGCGCTGGGCATCCGAAAGGGTGACCGGGTCGCGATCTACCTCCCCAAGATTCCTGAACAATCCATCGCCATGCTGGCGTGCGCCCGTATCGGCGCCATCCATACCGTTGTCTATTCCGGGTTCAGCGCGCCGGCGCTCGCGAGCCGGATCGAGGACAGCCAGCCGCGGGTGATCATCACCGCCGATGTCGGCTACGATCGTGGCAAGGTCGTGCCCCTCAAACCCGTCGTCAATGACGCAGTCGCCAACTCTCCCTCCATCGAGAAAGTTGTCGTCGTCCGCCGGCAAAAACCCGGTGTTGCCATATCCGCTCCCAAGGAGATTGATTGGAACGACTGGCTGAAGAGCGAAAAAGCGACCTGTCCCTCCGAAGTGATGGACGCCGAAGACCCTCTCTATTTCCTCTACACGTCCGGCACCACGGGTAAACCGAAAGGCGTTCAGCACGTGCACGGGGGCTACATGGTCGGAACGTACCTGACTACGAAGCTCGTCTTTGATCTCAAGGACGACGACGTGTACTTCTGCGTGGCCGATCCGGGCTGGGTCACTGGGCACAGCTACATCGTCTACGGACCGTTGCTGAACGGCGCAACCGTCTTAATGGTGGAAGGCAAACCCGATTATCCCAATCCGGGCCGGTGGTGGGATCTGATCGAGCGCTACGGGGTCTCCATCTTCTACACGACCCCGACGGCCATCCGCCTCCTGATGAAGTACGGGGAAGAGTGGCCGAAGAAATATGACCTCAGCGGCCTGCGGATCCTCGGATCGGTCGGCGAGCCGATCAATCCGGAGGCTTGGCTGTGGTTCCACCGCGCCACCGGGGGCACGCTCCCGATCATGGATACCTGGTGGCAGACGGAAACCGGCGCGATCCTCATCACGCCCCTCCCCTGCACCAAGCTCAAGCCGGGCTCCGCAGCGAGGCCGTTTCTCGGCATCGAGGCCGACGTGGTGGATCGCGAAGGCCGGTCGCTCCCGCCCAATGTCGGCGGGTTCGCGGTGATCAAGCAGCCCTGGCCCTCCATGATGCGGACGATCTACAAGGATCCGGACCGCTACAAGGTCTATTGGAATACCATTCCAGGCTGCTACACGGCGGGGGATGTCTGCCGGAAGGACGAGGACGGGTATTTCTTTTTCATGGGCCGGGCCGACGACGTGATCAAGGTCGCGGGCAACCGGATCGGGACAGCCGAGGTGGAAAGCGCCCTGGTCAGCCACCAGGCGGTGGCCGAAGCGGCCGTGATCGGCAAGCCGCACAAGACGGCCGGTGAATCCATCAAGGCGTTCATAATATTAAAGCACGGCTTTAACGAATCACCGGAACTGATTCAACAAATGAAGGATCACGTCAAGCATGAATTGGGTAAGATTGCCATGCCGCGGGAAATTGAAATTGTTCCCAGCCTGCCTAAGACCCGCTCCGGCAAGATCATGCGGCGGGTGCTGAAGGCCAAGGAACTGGGCCAGAACCCCGGCGACATCTCGACACTGGAGGAATGACCCTTCCATAACCTTAGCCCTCCGCTTCACCCGCTAATCGATCCGTATCGGGCAGGAACGGCACGATGAGGAAGGCTCCCAGCGTGAAGACGGCCGCAACCAGGATCAATGGCCCGATCTGCTGATGGAATAGCCGCTCGTACAAGTACGCGCCGGTGATCTGCGAGAGTTGCCCGGCCGCATTATAAATCGACATCAGTCCAGCGAAGGTAAATCCCGCCGCTTGAGGTGGACACACAGCCGCGGCGAGGCTGAGCAATGTCAACAGCGGAATCATGCTGAGAATACCGGTCATGAAGTAGAGCACCACCGCGCTGGTCTTATCCACGAGCAACAGGTAGGCCAACGTCGTCCCGGATCCCAGTAGGATACTGAGGTAGACTAGGTTTTTAGTGGAGTACCGTCCGGCTAGATAGTGCCGGTATACAAAGGCGCCGATCACGGCCCCAACAGACGCGATCGACGTCAGTTGCCCGATGAAGTACTGTTCGAACTTCAAATGATCGATCATGTGATAAAACAGCGGGGTGCCGAAGCTCGGCGTGAAATTCCAGAAGGCCAGAAATCCGGCGACAATCCAGATCGTCCGAGACTTGAGCGAGGACATCAGACCGCGCGTCGTCGAGCGCAGAGCCCCGAGGTCGAGCTGGGATTTCTCCTCGCGGACGAGGACGGTGGTGGCCAGTACCACAGCAGCCGGAGCACAGGCGATCACCAGCGCCGCGGTATGAAGCGCGCTCGCCGGTGCGAGCACTTGACTCAACCACCCGCCGATCAGCCCTGAGATGATGGCCGCGACATTGAACCACATCCACTGTTGGCTTTGAAACTGCTTAATCAAGCCTGTCTTCTGGCCGTTTTCGACCATCAAGGCATCCACGAGCACGTCCGAGGATGCGATGCCTAGCGCGGTCAGGAAAAGGGCCACGATGATCATGTTCGGCGCGGTCAATCCCGTGAGCCAGAGAAAACCGCCGGCCGCCAGCCCGTTCATCAGAAAGAGATAGCTTTTCCTCCGATAGCCGAATAGCGGAATGAAATCACTGATCAGGCCGTACAGCGGCTTGATGATCCACGGCACGGTCAGCACGGCGAGCAGGGCAGCCACCTGGTCGGTCGTCATGCCCAAGGATTTCAAATAATACATGAGGGGCTGGCTGATCAGCGCCCCGGCCTGTCCGATCCCCTGCGCAAAATAGACTAATCCGAAGAAAATCATGAAACGGCGTATGGCGGGCTGAGAGAGGGGCGTCACGCTATTGCGGGATCCGGCGAGCACTGGCTACTGGCCGCGCTTCAGTGTGATCAGCGCGATCTCCGGCCGGCAGAAAAACCGGAACGGCAGGATGCTCGTTCCGACCCCTCTGCTCACGTACATCTGCGCAGACTGGCCGTAAAACCACCCTGACTCATAGCCCTCACTGCCGGCCGGCAGCCACAGGGCACCGATGCCGGGCAGACGAATCTGCCCCCCGTGGGTATGGCCGGCCAGCACGAGGTCGAACCTCATGAGATCGGCTTTCATGAAGATTTGCGGCGAATGCGTCAGCAGGACCGCAAACGGCGTCCGCTGCGTGCCCTTCAGGGCAGCGGCCCAATCGGCATAGCCGGAAAAGGGATCGTCCACGCCGATCAGCGAGATGGTATCCAGGCCTTTTCCGAGCCGCCCCCATTGATTGACCAGGAGCGCGACGCCCGCATCCTTGAAGAGCGTGCGTACTGCCGCGTCGTTTTCCGCGGGCGGATACCAGTGATCATAGTTGCCGAGGACAGCCCAAATTCCAAACGGGGGATGGAGATCCCGAAGATCTCGGAGGAACCGTTGAATGGCGGCCGGGTCGCTTCTCTCCAGCGTGAAATCGCCCGTGACGACGACTATGCCCGGCTTGGCCTCAGCCAGGAGCGTGAGCGCACGCCTTTCGCGGTTGCCGTACTTGCGGATGTGCAGGTCCGAGAGATGCGCCACGACGAGGCCGTTGAACTCTTCCGGAAGGGTCTTGAACCGGACCTCGTGCTGCGTGACTTCGATCCAGTTCGGCTCGACGAGCCAGGCGTAGAAAAGAAGAAGTTGAAGAAGGGTAAGAGCAATGACGAAGCGGCGGCTGATCCGCGCCGTCCACCCCATCACGAAAGATCGAACAAGCTCAGGTAGGCGAGCGAATCGGCGGTGATATACTTGCGGATCTCCTCGATCGAATGTGTCGAGCCGATCAGCTCCTTCTTGGTCGGAGTGTCGATCCCGTAGAAGCAGGGCGAGATGACCGGCGGGGAGGAAATCCGCATATGGACCTCCTTTGCGCCCGCATGGCGGAGCATCTTCACGATCTTCCGGCTCGTCGTGCCGCGCACGATGGAATCATCCACCACGACCACGCGCTTGCCGTCCAGGACCTCCGCGACGGCATTCAGCTTGACCTTGACCCCGAAGTGGCGAATGCGCTGCTCGGGCTCGATGAAGGTCCGGCCCACGTAATGGTTGCGGATCAAGCCCTGCTCGTAGGGAAGGCGGGCCGCTTCGGCGTATCCAAGCGCGGCGGGCACGCCCGAGTCCGGTACCGCGATAACGATGTCAGCGGGCACGTGGGATTCCTTGGCCAACTGGCGGCCTAGCGCCCGGCGTGCGGTATACACGGTGTTCCCATAAATCTTGCTGTCCGGGCGGGCGAAATACACGTGCTCGAAGATACACATCGCCGGCTTGACCTTGGGGAAGGGATGGAAGGACTGAAGGCCCTTGTCGTCGATGCACACGAGCTCACCCGGCTCGATGTCACGGACCGTCTCGGCACCGATCAGGTCGAACGCGCAGGTCTCCGACGCCACGACCCATCCGTCCTTGAGCCGGCCCAAGCACAGGGGCCGAAAACCCCAGGGGTCACGGGCCGCCACCAGCCCGTTGTCCGTCAGCAGCGTGATGGAAAAGGCGCCGCGCACCTGGTTGAATGCGTCGAAGATCCGATCCAGCAGGAGACTCTGGCGGGACTGCGCGATTAGATGGACGACCACTTCGCTGTCGGTCGTGGATTGGAAAATGGCGCCATAGGCCTCCAGTTCGTTGCGGAGCATCTGGGCATTGATCAGATTGCCGTTGTGGGCCAAGGCCAGATTGCCGAAGGCGAAGTTGACGACGAGCGGCTGGGCGTTCTTGAGATCACTGGAGCCGGCCGTCGAATACCGGTTGTGGCCGATCGCCGACCGGCCGGGCAGGCGTTTCAAACGATCCTTCGTGAAGATGTCGGCCACGAGGCCCATAGCCTTTTCCACATGGAACTGGGTCCCGTCGTTGGAAACGATCCCGGAGCTTTCCTGACCGCGATGCTGGAGGGCGTACAGGCCGAGATAGGTCAGGTTGGCCGCTTCCTTGTGGCCGTACACGCCGAAGACGGCGCACTCGTCGTGGAATTTATCGGGGGTAATGAGGGCACTGACCTCGCTCATGCGTGTCTTCCTTCAACCTCTTGAGGGGATTCCAGCGCCGACCGAAGCGCTCCACACCAGATTATATCAAGTTCCTGACAGGGCTGGTCAATCCCAATGGCTGCCCGGCCACGTTCGTCACGGATGGACACCGTTAGCCGCTTGCCGCCGGCGAATCCTAAAACTGAAAGCGGCACTTCAGCCTTTTGCGCTAATGCCTTGATCCTCTCGAGGTCATCGGGTTTGGCGGACAGGATAATCCTCGACTGGGACTCGCCAAACAGCACACTATCGCGCCGCAGCCCCTGTGCGCCAAGGACAATTTCCGCCCCCATCGGGCCAGCGGGCGCGGACAGGCAGCACTCGGCCAGCGCGACGGCCAAGCCTCCCTCCGCGCAGTCATGGGCGGACCGGACCAGGCCCTGCTCAATCGCCTCCAGCACGACGGCTTGCAGTGCAACCTCCCGATCCAGGTTGAGCATGGGCGGCGTCCCTTGCTCACGGTGATGGATGGTTCTCAGATATTCGGTCCCGCCCAGATCCTCACCGGTCTCTCCTAGCAGGACGATCGCATCGCCTTCGGCCTTGAATCCCTGCGAGACGGCGCGATCGGCATGATCCACCAGTCCGACCATCCCGATGACCGGAGTGGGGTAGATCGACAGCCCACGGGTTTCGTTATAGAAGCTCACATTCCCGCTCACCACTGGAATCTTCAGGGCCTTGCAGGCATCGGCGATGCCTTCGATCGTCAAGATGAACTGCCACATGATGTCCGGACGCTCCGGATTTCCAAAATTGAGGCAGTCGGTCAGCGCCAGCGGTCGCGCCCCGGCGCAAACGAGATTACGCGCGGCCTCGGCGACGGCGATGCCCGCGCCCACGTACGGGTTGAGCACGCAATAGAGGCTGTTGCAGTCTGCCGTGACGGCCAGCGCCTTGTCCGTTCCCTTGATCCGCAGGACCGCGGCATCCGATCCGGGACGAATCAGAGTATTGGTCTGGACCATGTGATCATACTGCTCAAAGACCCATCCTTTATGAGCGATGGTCGGCGACGCCAGAAGCGCAACGAGGACCGCATTGCAATCCCGAGGCTCGGGGATCAATTCGAGCGGTAAGGATTGCAGATGGTCCTGGTATGGGGGCGCTGCCGCCGGACGCTCATACTTGGGTGCGTCATCCGCCAGCGCACGCGCGGGCACTTCGGCGACCACCGCGCCTTTCTCCTTGACCCGGAGCAACCCGTCTCCCATCACGCGGCCGATCACGGCGGCATCCACGTCCCATTTCTTACAAATCTCCAGCACCTCACCCTCCCGCCCCGGCTTTGCGACGAGAAGCATCCGTTCTTGCGACTCCGAGAGCAGCACCTCATAGGGCGTCATGCCCTGTTCGCGTCGTGGCACCTCCGCCAACTCCAGCTCGATCCCGGTGCCGGCGCGCGACGCCATCTCGCAGGCAGAGCTGGTCAGTCCTGCAGCTCCCATGTCCTGAATGCCAACCAGGAGGGCTTTCTCCATGAGTTCGAGGCATGCTTCCAACAGGAGCTTTTCAGTGAAAGGATCCCCGACCTGGACCGTCGGCCGTTTGGATTCCGAGCCTTCATCAAACGCGTCGGATGCCATCGTCGCACCGTGGATGCCATCGCGACCGGTCTTGGACCCGATGTAGAGCACCGGGTTGCCGACGCCGGCGGCCTGTCCACGGAAAATCCGATCCTTGCGGGCGATGCCCAGGCAAAACACATTCACCAGCGGGTTATGGTCATAAATCTCGTTGAAATAGACCTCCCCGCCAACGGTGGGGACGCCCATACAGTTGCCATAGCCGGCGATGCCGGACACGACGCCGCCGAACAGGTAGCGGTTTTTCGGTTTATCCAAAGGACCGAACCGCAGAGAATCCAAGAGCGCAATCGGGCGCGCGCCCATTGTGAAGATGTCGCGGAGGATTCCCCCGACCCCGGTCGCCGCGCCCTGGTAGGGCTCGATGAACGAGGGATGGTTGTGGCTTTCCATCTTGAAGACCGCGACCAAGCCGTCCCCGATGTCCACCACGCCCGCGTTCTCGCCGGGGCCTTGAACCACTTGAGGTCCTTCCGTCGGGAGCTTCTTGAGAAAGGCGCGGGAGCTCTTGTACGAGCAATGCTCGCTCCACATCACCGAAAACATCCCGAGCTCTGTGAGGTTCGGCTCCCGCCCCAGGATGGAGACGATCTTTCCGTATTCCTCATCCGTCAACCCATGCTGGACAATGAGGTCCTTGGTGATCATCTACGACACCATCGCCGGTTTCGGAGAAAATCGTCCGCTCTTCAAGGAATCCAACAACGAGAGCAGGATCAGCCGCCCGTCTTCGTTGCCGAGAAGCGCTTCGGCGCAGCGCTCTGGGTGGGGCATCATGCCGAGCACGTTGCCGGTCGTGTTGACGATCCCGGCGATGTTGTTCAGCGAGCCGTTGGGATTCGCCTCCGGCGTGACCGTGCCGTCCGGCGTACAGTAACGGAAGACGATCTGGTTCTTAGCCTTGAGGGAAGACAGCGTCGCCGGATCGGCGTAGTAGTTGCCTTCGGCGTGGGCGATGGGCAGCGTGAGGACCTGGCCGGGCTTGCAGCGGCCGGTGAAAGGCGTCGCGGTATTTTCGATGCGGACATGGGTGTCCCGACAGATAAAGGAGAGCGAGCGATTGCGTAGCATGGCACCCGGTAACAAGCCGGCCTCCAACAAAATCTGGAAGCCGTTGCAGACGCCAAGGACCAGCCCGCCGCTTTCAGCGAATCGGGTCACGGCTGCCATCACGGGAGAAAATCTGGCGATTGCGCCGGTACGAAGATAGTCCCCGTACGAAAACCCTCCGGGGATGATGACGGCGTCAAGGGGCGGCAACGCGGCTTCCTTATGCCACACAAACTCAGCTGCGGCGCCCATGATCGCCGTGACTGCATGGTGGCAGTCGCGGTCGCAATTGGACCCGGGAAAGACGAGGATGCCGACGCGAAGGGATGAACGCGCCATCAGTCTACGATTTCGATCCGGTAATCTTCAATGATGGTATTGGCCAGGAGACGCTCGCACATGGCCTTCACTTCAGCTTCAGCGCCCGCCCGATCGTTCGTGGCCAGCTCCAGCTCGATGAGTTTACCCATCCGCACGTCCTTGACACCGGTATAGCCGAGCGAGCCAAGCGCATGAAGCACGGCCTGACCTTGGGGATCCAGGATACCGCGTTTCAAGGTGAGGGAGACCGTTGCCTTCATGCAGGCCTTTGTCCCTTTCGCGTGCGCGGCTTGCCGCCGTTGCCGAACACTCGCTTGAAGATCTCCGGCACGTAGCGGGTATAGGCTTTCGGGTTAAAACAGGTGCGAATGGCCTCGGCTGAAAGGTGTTTCGTGACAACGGGGTCCTTCTCGACCAAATCCTTGAAGGGCGTTCTCCCCTGCCAGGCCGCCATCGCCAAGCGCTGGACGACCTCATACGCCTGCACGCGCGACGCGCCTTGTCGAACCAGTTCCAGCATCAGCCGTTGCGAGTAGATGACGCCACCCGTCAGCTCGATATTCCGCCGCATCCGATCGGGATACACCACTAGCTTGGCGATCAGATCAGTAAACCGGGCCAGCATGAAATCCAACAGAATCGTGCTGTCCGGGATGATGACCCGTTCGACCGATGAATGGCTGATGTCGCGTTCGTGCCAGAGCGCGACGTTTTCCATCGCCGCCAGGCTATTCGCCCGGACCAGCCGTGCCAACCCGCAGAGGTTCTCGGAGACGATGGGATTTCGTTTATGCGGCATCGCCGAAGAGCCCTTTTGTCCTGGCGCGAAGGGCTCCTCGGCTTCCAGTACCTCTGTCCGCTGCAAGTGACGGATCTCCGTGGCGAACTTCTCGATGCTACTGGCCAGGAGAGCCAGGGCGGTCAGATAGGCCGCGTGGCGATCGCGCTGGATGATCTGATTGGAGGCAGGCGCCGGCTTGAGCCCCAGCTTCTTACAGACGTAGGCCTCGACGTCCGGCGAGAGATGCGCGAAGGTCCCCATGGCCCCGGAGATATTCCCGTAGGCGATCGTCTCTCGCGCCTGTTGGAACCGCTCGCGATGACGTTTGGTCTCGTCGTACCAGATGGCCAGTTTGGTCCCAAACGTGATGGGCTCGCCGTGGATGCCGTGCGAGCGTCCGATCATCAGGGTATCGCGATGCTCCCAGGCCCGGTTCCGCAACGCATCGAGGAGATGGTCGAGATCGTCCAGGATCGCGTCGGCGGCTTCGACCATGAGAACGGCCAACGAAGTGTCCAGGATGTCGGATGATGTGAGACCCATGTGCAGGTAACGGGCCGCCGGACCGACCTGCTCCGAGATGGACTCAATGAAGGCGATGACATCGTGCTTGGTTACCCGCTCGAGTTCGTCGATGCGGGCCGGTTTGATACGCGCCTTGGCCCGGATCTGCCGGATAGCCGATGCCGGTACCAATCCCTTCTTGGACAGGGCCTCGCAGGCAAGCAGCTCCACCTGCAGCCACGTCTCGTATTTTTTTGTAGGCTCCCAGATGGCCCGTAGATGAGGTCGGGAGTAGCGGTCAATCATGAGCCACCGACGGCGCCGCCTCTCGTGCTTTGCCCTGCAGGCGCGATTCTTCCTTGAGGATGCGGTCCAGGATTCCGTTGACGAACGATCCGGATTGCTCATCGCCGAACAGCCTGACGGTGTCTATGGCCTCGTTCAGAGTGACACGGGCGGGAATGTCCGGCCGGTACAGCAGCTCGTAGACTGCCACACGCAGCACGGTGCGGTCGGTGATGGCCATCCGGTGGACGGTCCAATGCTCCGCATAGCGGCCGAGCAGCTCATCCAGCTCGTCCACATGGGCGAGCACTCCGTGAACGAGCTCGTCGGCGAATTTCCGGGCCTCCGAATGAACCTTGTTCTGTTCCCAGAAGTCCTCCAACCACCCGGTTGTATCGTGATGGATGTCCCACTGATACAGGATTTGCACGGCCAGTTCGCGTCCCTTGTGACGGAGGCTCATCGCGCCCTCTTGCGTGGTGGTCGTCGTGTGGTACGCATGCGTCCTCGTGGCACTGATCCGGATAATGCATCGAGGCGTTTCATGAGAGTGGCCATCTCGATCGCCGCCATGCCCGCCTCATGCCCTCTATTCATCCCTTCTTTTCCTGATCGCGCATGTGCCTGTTCTTCGGTATCGGTGGTCAGCACGCCGAAGATGACCGGGAGCCCATAGTCATAGGCGACCGTGGCGATCCCGCGGCTCACTTCCGCACTGAGGTATTCAAAATGCGGCGTCTCGCCGCGGATCACGGCGCCGAGACAGATCAACGCGTCATAGCGACGCGCGCGAGCCAGGCGGGACGCGACCAGCGGAATTTCAAAGGCGCCTGGCACGAGCACCACCTCGATGGCGTCCTCACGGACTCCCCCTGTGCGCAAGGCGTCCAGCGCTCCTTCCAGCAGCCGCTTCGTCATTTCCTCGTTGAACCGGCTGCGGATGATCGCAAACCGCAATCCTGCGGCCGCGCCTGCGCCTTCGATCGTCGTCGGCATGCGTCGCGTCTGCTTAGCCCCGGTCAGACCTTGTCCAGAAGATGTCCCAGCTTGGCTTTCTTGGTCTTGAGGTATCGAATGTTTGAGGCCTGGGGAGCAATCTCGATCGGCACACGCTCGACCACCCGCAGCCCATAGCCTTCCACCCCGACGATCTTCCTGGGATTGTTGGTGATGAGCCGTATCTTATGCAGTCCCAGCCCCACCAAAATCTGCGCGCCCACCCCGTAGTCTCGTAGGTCCGCCTTGAAGCCCAACGCCAGGTTAGCCTCGACGGTATCCTTCCCTTCGTCCTGGAGCTTGTACGCCCGCAGCTTGTTCACCAGCCCGATTCCCCGCCCCTCTTGATTCAAGTACAGGAGCACGCCCTGTCCGGCCTTGTCGATCATCTGCATCGCCCGATGGAGTTGATCCCGACAATCGCAGCGAAGCGACCCCAGCACGTCCGACGTCAGGCATCCGGAGTGCACGCGAACCAGCACCTCATCGTTCGGCTTGATGGTCCCCTTCACGAGGGCCACATGGGCGCCGTGATCCAGCTCGTTCTCGAAGACGTGCGCCGTGAACTCGCCGAAGATGGTGGGCAGTTCGGCCTGCGCCATTTCCCGGACGAAGGTTTCCCGTTGCATGCGGTATTCGATCAGGTCTTTGATCGTGACCAGCTTGAGGTGATGGCGTTGGGCGATCTCCTGAAGCTGCGGCACGCGCGCCATGGTCCCATCTTCGTTCATGATCTCGCAGAGCACCCCCGCCGGGAGAAGACCGGCTAGGCGTGCAAGGTCCACCGACCCTTCGGTCTGCCCGGCTCGCTTGAGGACGCCGCCTTTATCGGCCCTGAGCGGGAACACATGACCGGGACGCGCCAAGTCGGACGGCTTGGTCTTGGTCTCCACGGCGGTCTGAATTGTCATGGCCCGGTCTTTGGCGGAGATACCGGTCGTGATGCCGCGGCGGGCATCGATCGAAATCGTAAAGGCGGTCCCAAAGGGTGCCGTGTTCTCGGCGACCATCGGCGGCAATTGGAGCTCCTCCACCCGCTCGGGGGTCAGAGCCAGACAGATCAGTCCCCGCCCGTGGGTCGCCATAAAATTGACGGCCTCCGGCGTGACCGTCTCGGCCGCCATGACGAAGTCGCCTTCATTTTCGCGGTCTTCGTCATCCACCAAGATGACCATGCGGCCCTTTTTAATGTCCGCAATCGCGTTTTCGATGGAATCGAATTTCACCAGGATTCTCCGGGAATCTCTTTATCTACTATAGAGATACGCGCGGTCGGTGTCAAATATGCGGGGTGGAATTTTGAAGGTCGGGACGCCAGAGGACCACCACCGCCGGCACGATCAGAACGCAGGCTGCGGCGAAGATGGCAAAGCCGGTCGAATAGGTCCCCGTCAGGTCTTTGAACAGCCCCAACGCCGAGGGCAAGAGGAAGCCTCCAAGTCCCCCGGCTGCCCCCACCAGGCCGGATACGGCGCCGATCTCTTGTCGGAATCGCTGGGGCACGACTTGAAAGATGACACCGTTGCCCATGCCCAGGCAGATCATTGCCAGAAAGACCACTGCGAGGGTATAGGCAATCGGTAGGAGCAATGCTGCCACGCCGATGAAGACTGCGATCGCGGGATACAGAAAAAGGAGGACGCGAAGCCCGCCGAGCCGGTCGGCGACGAATCCGCCAACCGGCCGGGAGAAGCTTCCCGCCAAGGCGCAGATTGCCGCCATCCACCCAGCGTCAACGTGTGAAAGGCCGTATTGGTCGAAGAAGAAGATGCTGAGGTAGCTGCTTAGGCCGACGAACCCGCCGAACGTGATGGAATAGAGCATGCAAAACCAGTAGGTGTCGGGCTCACGAAGGAGCCGCGTAACGTCCATGCGATGATTGGCCGTGCTGTCCGTCGCCGCATCGTCTCGCGCCAGCACCCAATACAGCACGGCGGTGAAGAACACGACCGGAATCATGACGCCGAAAACTCCGTGCCATCCCAGGTTGACGGCAACCAGTGGTGCCAGCGCGATGCTGACGATCGCGCCGCTGTTCCCCGACCCGGCCACGCCCATCGCCAATCCTTGATGCGCCAGTGGGTAGGCCCGGCTGGCCAGCGGCAGGGATATGGCAAAGCTGGCGCCCGCAATTCCTAAGAGCAGGCCCACGCCGATCATCTGAAGGAAGCTTCCTGCGGCCAGCCACGCCCAGCCAAGCGGTACGGTCACAGCCAGCATACTGACGAACCCGATGCGCCGAGGTCCCACACGGTCTGTGAAGATCCCCGTCACGACCCGAAACAACGATCCCCCAAGCAAGGGGATCGCCACCATGAATCCCTTCTGCGTGGCGGTCAGGCGGAGGTCTCCGGCGATGAAGACACCCAGCGCTCCGATGAGTAGCCAGGTCATGAAGCTGATTTCAAAATGGAGCCATGCGGCCAGAAGGGAAGGCCAGTGGCCGCTGCGGAGCGCGTTCAAGATGGGCACGCCGTTGGTTATAACGTACCGAGAACGCCTTCCGCAAGGTTCCTGAGTTCTTTGGTATCCACCGGGTCTTCCGATATAATGGGTGATTAGGTAGGAATGGAACACGTCATGGCGGAACGGTCAAAAAAGACGCCTGAGGCCTCGGAACCCGAGATCCTCGACGACATGGACGCCGAAGAGGTGGTCGTGGAGGAGATGGACGAATCCGCGTTCGCCTTGCCGGATACGCCAGGTCCGCAGCCGGTCGCCACACACGATACCACACTTGTCCCCTACGACCCCCTGCAACGCTATCTTGCTGAAGTCCGCAAATATCCCTTCCTGACCAAAGAAGAAGAGCTTCATCTCTTTCACGACTACCAAACCACTGGCAACCGGGAATCGGCAGTCAAGCTGATTCTCGCGAATCTGCGCGTCTCCCTCGCCATCGCGGCGGAGTATCTCCATTCCGGCGCCGACCATCTGGACCTGATCCAGGAAGGCAACGTCGGGCTCATGCAGGCCATCAGAAAATTTGATCCGTCGAAAGGCGTCCGGTTCCATTCGTACGCTGCCTGGTGGGTGCGGGCCTATATCCTGCGCTACCTGCTCAATACGTATCGTATGGTCAAGATCGGTACCACCCAAGACCAGCGCAAGCTGTTCTATAACCTGAACAAGGAAAATCGCAAACTGGAGCGCGAAGGATTCGCCCCGGACACCAAGCTGCTCGCGGACCGCCTACACGTGCGTGAGCGCGATGTCGTTGAGATGGAACAGCGCCTCGGGAGTTGGGACCTCTCGCTGGACGCGCCCCTGGGACCTGACCAGGACGGCACGCTGATGGATGTCCTGCCCTCCCAGTCCACACC
>WNFB01000799.1_pt1 | contig 26290 bp, 20 predicted proteins | sample 5400501 | NCBI WGS metagenome assembly WNFB01 (sample SAMN13153341, study PRJNA577476) | soil metagenome | isolation source: 200 cm saprolite under Douglas fir tree site 2 hole 1 | place: USA:California | collected 2015-04-18 | reverse complement strand
AAAAAGGATGGGCAGGTGTCTACATCCCCGCGCCAGGTACAACAGGAGTTCAAGGCTGGTGTCGTCGCTCCAGTGTAGATCTTCAATGATGAACAGCAGGGGTTGGTGTGTGGTCTGTTGGGTAAAAAAATGGAGCAACAGGGCAAAGAGACGGCGTTTCTCCTGTTGTGGATCAGGAGCGGAGGGTACCATGAGAGGTGTAGACTCAGGAATGAGAGGTGTCACATCAGGTAGAAACTGTGAGAGTTCCTGTGCAAACGGTGCCAGATCGTGGTGTCTCGTCTGAGGAGAAGAACCGGAAAAGCACGAACGCAACAGATCAAGAAAGGGAGCATAGGGAAATGCGCGGTCTGCCTGAAAGCAATTCCCTTGCAGGAGCAAGAAGCCCTGGTTGGCAGCGTAGGTTTTCGTCTCCGCGACCAGGCGCGATTTGCCGATGCCTGCCTCACCACTAATCAGAGCAACCTGCCCCTCACCTCGTTTCGCCTGGTCAACGAGCACATGAAGGGCTGTCAGGTCAGCTGCGCGGCCAATCAAGACTGGGCAAACGATTGGCTTATTAGGGGATAGCACCATGGCTTTCACTACCTTTTGATAAAATTTATCACATGGACTTCTACAGATGCGTCTATCTGATTATAGTCTGCTCCAACGTTTGCTCCTAATCTCTGTGATAATGATAAAAGGCAGTATGCTAACATCGTCGCTCACCATGCTTGAAACCGTGCCGATTTTCAAATATTCCTGAGATCATAGTTATTTTAACAGGAAAACGTTGTGAATGGAAGAGTAAAGAATGGTAGTTGACCCAATAGTTCAGGCATGCCTCTCAATGAGATCGGTGGCTAGAGGACGCGTTTGGACGAGGGAAAGAAGGTGAAAGCAAAGCTTGTCCTCACACTTTTAGAAGTATAGTTTATCCTTAGTGGACAAACTATAAGTAAAGTCTCACTTAAATTGAGGGGGAGGAGGGGATAGGGTGACCGATGGGGCTTGAACCCACAACCGCTGGAGCCACAATCCAGTGCTCTGCCTAATTGAGCTACGGTCACCATGGCTTTTCGTACCGTCAGTATAGCGGAGACCTTGGGAATTGTCAATAGCAAATTTCAATCCCAGCGCGGACAAGTTTATTTGAAATGGGAAAGCGGCAAGGCGGGCGAATGCAATCGCATTCGCCCGCCTTGCCGCTTTCCCATTTCAAAACAGAAGACTGAACTTACACCAGAATCTTCCCATCCTTGAAAAACAATACGTCGTCAACCCAGACCTCGCCGCTCTGGCGCAGATCGCAGACCATATCCCAGTGCAGAGCCGATTGATTGACACCGCCTGTCTCAGGATAGCTGGCACCCAATGCAAGGTGGACCGTGCCGCCCATCTTCTCATCGAAAAGCACATTCTTCGTGCCACGATTGACGCGAGGATTATTGCCAAATGCGAACTCGCCAAGATAGCGAGCACCGGCATCGATCTCCAACATATGCTCAAGGTAGGCCATGCCCTGGCACGCGCTCGCCTCCACTACCTTCCCCTCGCGAAAGACCAGGCGCACCCCCTCGATACTTCGACCATCGTGCGAGGCCGGTATGTCAAACTGAATCACCCCATTGGCACTATCCTCAACTGGCCCGGTGAAAAACTCTCCACTGGGAAAGTTACGTTTGCCATCGCTGTTAATGAAGGTACGATCTTCAATCGAGAGCGTCAAGTCTGTACCATCGCCTACAATGTGTACCTGCTTATGTCCAACCAGCCAATCCACCAACCGCTGCTGCTGCACAGACAATGCTTTCCAGCGAGCGATAGGGTCGGGGTCATTCAGGAAACACACATCGAAGACAAATTCTTCGAAATCGTGCAGCGACATTTCCGCATCCTGGGCATAGCCACTGGTGGGATACAGCGTTGATGACCAGCGAAACTCTCCTGCCTGTTCGCGCTTTTGCAGCAAAGGAAATACATTCCGAAAAGCCTCGCGTCTCTTCGACATACGTTCAGGGGCGATACCACTCAGAGCTTTCGTGTTGCTTCGAGAGCCAATAGACAGCCGCGCATCGCATTTTTCTACCAAAATGGATGCAACAGGTGATATTTTCTTGAGTTGGGCGTCATTACCCTCGCGCAAGAGCATTTCTTCGAGATTCTCTAACTCAATTAGAGGTAAAGGATGAGCACCAACACTCAGCGCTTCGCGATAAACTGCCTCTACAAGAGGAGCCGCCAGTGGTGTAGCCTGAATGGCAACCGTCTCTCCCTCTTTGAGATACAAAGAGTAGTGAACGAGCGTATGCGCCCATCGCTCTATACGAATATCTTGCATATGACAAATCGTCCTTCTCACAATAAAATAGTATAAATCACACACTCATATTAGCATAAAGCCACAAGCTGCCACATCCACTTCGCCTGTTCAACGAAAAAGCACAACAATGGGGCATTTGACTTTGTCAAATGCCCCATTGTTGTGCTTTTTCGTTGAACAGGCGAAACATGAAAACATGATTCATACCTTGACAATAAGCGATATACTGAACGAGATAATAAGCAATGGAGCACCATCTAGAGTGACTTCACTTACAACCAGCTTTCATCAGAGAAAATCGAAGCAATTACATGCATTTACATCTATTGCGCCAGTATACCAAACAACATCCCGCGATGTTGCTCGCGGGAATCTGTAGCATCATATTTTTTACGACAGCAATTTTCTACGTCCAATTCTCCTCTCCCCCTTCGGGTGACGAACCGCATTACTTGATAATCAGCCAGACACTGCTCAAATATCACTCCCTGAACGTAATGTTGGACTACAATCACGGTGACTATCGTGTTTTCTTTCCAGCACACATAGACCCGCACGTCTCCCACAATCCACAGGGCCAGCTTCTCCCATTGCACGGCATTGGAGCACCTATCCTATGGCTTCTCCCTTTCGCTCTGCTTGGAAGGCTGGGGGCCGTGTTTTTCATCTCTCTGGTCTCAGTGCTCATTATCGTGAACATCTACCAGTTTCTGATCACCATGAACATCAGCCAAAGATATGCCCTCATTGTCAGCCTGGCATATGCCATCGCGTCGCCATTCTATATCTATGCCCATCTGACTTTTATAGAGCCTATTGGAGCCTTTGTATGCATCTACGCCCTGAGAAAAATCTTTCAAAAGGAGTTAAATGGGTCCGATATTCTCATAAGCTCGCTGCTGCTGGGCATACTGCCGTGGGTGCATATACGATTTGCCATGTTTGAGACAGTGCTATTTCTGGCATTGTTCTATAAAATTTACGTACATTACAAACGAAAAAACCTCAAATATTACGCCTACTTACTGCTTCCCGTAATCATCTCATTCGTAATATTTGAAGCATATAACTACACATTCTGGGGTACATTCAATCCTGCCGCCAACGAGATAAATGATATTCACGGGAATAGCAGGCCATTTGTGGCCTCCCCTCTGGTCGGAGTGCTCGGCATTCTCTTTGACCAGCAATTTGGCCTATTCGTCAACTTTCCCATCTTCATATTGCTTGTACCGGGAGTCATAGTAGCAATAAAAAGGAAATTCAGAGCCTATAACCTGCTGATGCTGGTGTTGTCTCTCCCCTACATCATACTGTTTACCTCGTTTAGAAACTGGACAGGTGGCTGGTCTCCACCGGCTAGATTTCTGCTCGTGCTGCTGCCGCTCTACTCTTTTTACCTGGCCTACGCTTTGGAACAAATCAACAACAAGCTATCCAGCCTGATATCAGGTCTGCCAGTTCTGTATGGCTTTATCTACAACCTTCTCACTCTATGGCCTGCTCTCAATAGTTTTAATGGGCCAAACGGGCGCAACAGAACGCTGATCCACCTCCAGTTGTTTCAATATCCTTTGACCAATTTTTTGCCATCTTCCTTCTTACCCAATCAAACAGGCCTGTTTGTGCTATGGATTGGTATCTTTGTGGGGTTGGCGGCAATGCTGCTCTATTCCAGAAGCTTGAGGAACAAGGACAACCATGCGCGTGTTTGACAAAGTCAAACACGCGCATGGTTGTCCTTGTTCCTCAAGCTTCCAAATTTGCCAGTTACGCCCGTCCGGCTGCCCTTAAGATGGCACGGCGGGCCATCACGACCGACATGTGGCTGCGATACTCTTTAGAGCCATGGATATCGGCCACCAGCTCCAGACCGTCGGCGGCATGGGCTGCCGCCCCTGCGACAGTAGCTTCGTCCAGTTTATTGCCAACCAGTGCTGCCTCCACTGAACTGGCACGGGTTGATTTCACCGATGCACCGGTGATTACCACGCTTGCAGACGTGCAGGTACCGTCAGTATCCAGCGTTACTACTGCCGCACAGCCGGCTACCGCATAATGTGAAGCCTTGTTCTCAAGCTTCATATATGCGCTGCCACTGTGAGCAGGAGGAATGGCGAAGCGAATCTCGGTGATGATTTCATCAGGCTGTAAGTCGGTTTCAAACAGACCCTTAAAGAAATCATCGGCCTTGATGGTTCGCACGCCGCTAGCACCCTGTACCAGGATATCCGCCCTGAGAGCCAGTACAATACCGGGCATATCGGCAGCGGGATCGGAGTGCGCAATACTGCCTCCGATTGTACCACGATTGCGCACCTGCGGATCGCCGATGACCTTTATGCCTTCTGGCAACAGGGCAAAATGGCGGCTTATGAGATCGGAATTCTCGATTGTCGTATAGGTCGTCATCGCACCGACAGCGACGGCCCCATTATCCTCGCGAATGTAGGAAAGACCGCCGATTTTGCCAAGATCAATCAGGTGGCCAGGCTGTGCCAGGCGCAATTTCATAGTGGGAAGCAGGCTATGCCCCCCCGCCAATAGCTTTGCATCATCGCCATATTGTTGCAGAAGTGCAATAGCCTCATCCACCGTCTTCGCTGGATGATAATCAAATGCTGCTGGAAGAGACATACTATTTTCTCCTTTTCACCCTATTGCTGCTGCTGAATGATTTTCCACAGCTTCTCTGGCTTAAACGGCATATCAACATTCGCCACACCCAGCGCATCGGCAATAGCGTTAGCAACCGCTGGCGTAGAACCGATTGTGCCCGCCTCACCAACACCTTTCACCCCCAACGGATTGACAGTTGTCAAAGTGACCGTGTGATCAAGCTCAAAGAAAGGAAGCTCTGAAGCAATCGGCATGGCATAGTCCATAAGCGTTCCTGTCAGAAGTTGGCCATCCTCGCCGTATTCAACCCCTTCCACCATCGCCTGACCAACGCCCTGGGCAATACCGCCATGAATCTGGCCTTGAACAAGCATGGGATTGATCTGACGTCCACAGTCGTCAACCGCCACGAAGCGTTTTATCTCTGCCTCACCAGTTTCCTTGTCTACCTCGACCACGCAGATATGCGTGCCAAAGGGGAAGACACACGCCTCTGGTTCCCAGAAAACGGTCGTCTCCAGGCCAGGTTCGATACCAGGAGCCAGTGTATTGGAGAGATTGGCTGCTGCCGCTACATCGTTAAAGGAGACGGATTTCTGGGGCGAACCGGCGACCGAGAACTTGCCATCTTCCAGGGTCACATCGGAAACACTGGCCTCTAACATATGGGAAGCAATCTGCTTCATCTTCTCCTTTAGTTTCTGGACTGCAGTGAAGACAGCAGAACCACCAACAGCCGTGGTGCGGCTCCCATAGGTGCCGCGTCCCTCTGGTGTGGAATCGGTGTCGCCATGCATAATCAGGACATTATCGACCGGTATGCCAAACTCTTCAGCGACGATCTGGGCAAACGTCGTTTCTTCTCCCTGGCCGTGCGGAGATGAACCGGTATAGACCATGACGGTGCCGCTCTGCTCCACGCGCACGCGCGCACTCTCGTAGAGACCAACAGGTGCGGTTCCCTTGGGACCAAACCCGCAGATCTCAATATAGGAGGAGATGCCAATGCCCATCAGCTTTCCCTCGGCCCGTTTCTGGGCCTGTTCCGCACGCAGGTTCTGGTAGTCAACGAGTGCCAAGGCCTTTTCCAGGGCAGGCACATAGTCGCCGGTATCATAAACGGCACCCGCAGCCGACTTATACGGGAACTGCTCTGGTTTGATGAAATTGATCCTGCGTACCTCAGCAGGGTCCTTGCCAAGCTCACGCGCCACCAGGTCCATGGCCCGCTCTGCGATAAAGGTAGCCTCCGGGCGACCCGCACCACGATAGGCATCTGTCGGAGCTTTATTTGTGAAGACCGTATCCGCGCTGAGGTGAATTGCCGGAATATCGTAGGCACCACAAGATACAGGGAACCCAAAGGCAATCATGATCACATTGGTGAAGATCTGGGAATAGGAACCGAGGTCAGATATTCCATAAATCTTCATGCCTGTAACCTTGCCATCCCTTGTGGCGGCAACCTCGACATAGTCAACCTGGTCGCGTCCATGAATGGTCGCCGCCATATTCTCGCTGCGATCTTCAATCCACTTGACGGGACGCCCCGTCCTCATCGAAGCGAAGGCTGCTACCATTTCTTCTGGGTAGATATTCAGTTTACATCCGAAGCCCCCACCAACTTCTGGCACAATAACACGCACCTGGTGCTGGGGCAGACCAACCAGGGCGGCCAGGATGTTCCGCAACAGGTGCGGGATCTGTGAAGAACTCCAGACAGTAAGGCTCTTGTTCGCCTTGTTGTACTCTGCAAGCACGCCCCGGGTCTCCATGGGAACAGGGGCAAGTCGCTGATTGACCAGGCGTGTCTTGACAATGATGCCGCCATCGGCTTTTGTTTGCTCGAAGACCTTGTCGATCTCATCCGTCGGCGGATGGATGCCGAAGGCGACGTTCGTGTCGAACTCTTCGTACAGCCGAGGCGAATCAGGCTGCATGGCTTTCTCGACATCAATGACCGCGGGGAGCGGCTCATAATCGACTTCGATCAAGTCGCGTGCATCGCGGGCCGTATAGCGGTCATCTGCAATGACAGCGGCAACAGGATCGCCATAGTAACGTACTTTACCATCAGCCAGCGCTCCACGAACACCCATACCCTCGGTAACGTGTCCCAGTGGTACGGCAATAGCAATGTTACCGACGGCACCTTTGAGATCTTCTGCCGTATAAACAGCCACAACTCCTGGATGATTGCGGGCCGCTTCTGTATCAATGCGATTGATGCGAGCGTGTCCGTAGGGGCTGCGCAGCACGGACATGTGGAGCGTACCGTGGAGTTTGATGTCATCAACGTAGGTCGCCAGACCTGTAATCAAGCGAGGGTCTTCTCGCCGTTTGATCGGCGAACCAACCAGAGCTGAAATACCCATTTGTATACCCATCCTTTCTCATTGTGAGAAACAGCATATGGAAGAAATTTGGAGCTTCGTGCCTTCGAGGTTACTCGCCAGCACCCACAGGCTCGGTAGCACTGGTACGCATCTGTTCAGCTGCATACTGGACAGCTTTGACAATGTTCTGATAGCCGGTGCAGCGGCAGATATTGCCTTTGAGGCCTGTACGAATCTCTTCTTCAGTCGGGTTGGGATTGTTTTTGAGCAGGTTATACGAGGCCATAATCATGCCGGGCGTGCAGAAGCCGCATTGCAGCCCGTGCTTCTCCCAGAAGCCTTCCTGAATAGGATGGAGACTCCCCTCTGGAGCCAGTCCTTCGATGGTGGTTACTTCACTTCCATCGGCCTGAACTGCCAGTACGGTACATGCTTTCACCGATTGGCCGTCGAGCAGGATGGTACATGCTCCACACTGTGAGGTATCACAGCCAATATGAGTTCCAGTGAGGTCTAATGTCTCTCGCAAATAGTGTACCAGCAACATACGCGGCTCAACTTCTGAATGGTGTTGCTGCCCATTCACCGTAACGCTAATTTCGCGCTTCATCGTCATTGATGGTTACCTCCATCTGATTTAGTGATTTTCCACAAAAACGTTGTGTCTAGCGACTTTCCCAGGTAGATGGACACCTCCATCTACCTACCTGGAGTATAGCAGTGGGAAAAAGCTCCTTTCTTTTCAAGTTGGAACAAATCAAAGAACGTGACGAACGAGGATAGTTTGGTAAAGCTTACCTGCATCAAACAAAATAGGATGTACTCTACAGTTACTCCTTCCAATTGTGGTTACGTTATGTAGTTACATTCGTCTGTGCTTCTCCTACGAGGCACCTTAGCACTACAAAAATTAAAGGTAAGTAACGAATAAGAGCGTATCATACAAAGGAATAACATGTCAATTGTTGAGGGGGCATTTTTAGTGGCTTTCTGCCTTGCAGTCCATATCACAATGCCATATCAACTTCTTCGACATCGCTTGCAAACATATATTACAATGTACACTAAGTCAAATATAAAATATTGAATGAGGTATTTCCTATGCATCGCCGTACACCAGGCTATCATCCAGGATTGATGACTGATATGTACCATCCAGATTCCGCATACGTCAGTTGGCGTACTGGTCTCAATGGTCTGACCACCTTTGATCTGTACACCCGCACAGTTCCATTTGGGGGAGCGTACCTGCTCGTAGCAGGCTTAGAGGCCGCGCTGGCCTTTGTCCAGACCTTTCACTATAGCGCTGAGGAACTCAAATTCCTGGCACTTATCCGTGACTACGACTCCGCTTTCCTCGATGAACTCGCCAATCTACGCTTCACCGGCGAGATCTTTGCCCTGCCGGAAGGCTCCATAGCCTTTCCTAATGAACCAATTCTCAGGATCACAGCCCCATTCCGGGAGGCAATATTGATGGAAGCTGGCCTGCTCCAGGCCATCAACCTCTCCACACTGATTGCCACCAAGGCATCTCGCATCGTCTACGCCGCAGAACAAGGGCGCAGCAGGCGCGTCGCTGAATTTGCCTTTAGACGCGCTCAAGAACCGCTAACAGTTGCGCGTGCCTCCTACATTGGAGGGTGTGCCAGCACGTCACTGCTCAATGCCGCCTATGAATTTCGCCTGCCCGCCACCGGCACAGTACCGCACGCCCTGATTGCACTCTTTCCCACGGAAGAAGAGGCATTTGAGGCCATTGCCAACGCCTATAACCGCTATACACTCTTGCTCGACACCTACGATCCGCGCCACGCCATCCATACAGCGATCGAGGTCGCGCTGCGCTCTCAAGAGACGCTGGGACACACGCTGGCCGCAGTACGCCTGGATAGCGGCGATATCGTCGCCGATAGTCTCTATGTTCGCGAACAGCTTGACCAGGCCGGTATGACAAACGTGCGCATTCTCGCCAGCGGCGACCTTGACGAATGGAAAATTACTGACTTGCTGAATGCTGGGGCAGCTATCGATTCGTTCGGCGTAGGCACTTCCCTGGGAAGTGGAGCAGGTTCAGTTGAACATGATACCTCTGGCGGCTCACTCGGTGCCGTCTATAAGGAAGTCTGGTATGTAGACGAAGCAGGCACAGAATATCCCAAGGTAAAGATCGCCGGCTCCAAATCCACCTGGCCGGGCAAGAAAGAAATCTACCGCCATCCTGGTTGGGAAGAAGACATCATTCAACTCGCGCACGAACCACGTCCAGAGAACTACCAGCGTCTCCTGCGCCCCGTCATGCGCAATGGTGAGATGATACCAGGCAGTTTGCCACCTCTGTCGGAAATTCGCGAGCTAGCCCAACAAAATTTACATCTACTTCCCACGCAATACCGCGCATTGACCGTCGAGCAACCCTACCCAGTTCGCTTCAGTGAAGGGTTGCAGGCTCTACGCAAGCAAGCTGGACAGTTGATAGGAAAAGCAATACCGCAATTGTAAATAGAAGAGAAGCAGCTAAACAGAAAGTTTCGCTTTGAGCGACATTTTCAGTCTAGCTGCTTCTCTTCGCACTTTTCACTAGAGTCACCTCACGCTCTGTTCTGTGAACAGAGCGCTTTATATATGATTAAATAACATAATCCATTATATTTCAATTTATATTAGTTTCGTTTCTTATTAGATTAATGCCAGCTTAGCATTTTTATTGTTGACTTGTGGAATGAAATTCTATGAATTATGCTCTTCTTGGTAACACTTTAGCAATCGTACAGTTACCATATAGTACAGTTTGAATACAACATGTAATGACTCGAAAGGAGCATATCATGGTCGTTGTGCAAAATTTTGGTGAAGCAATCCTCAGTGCGCTGGCTCATGCACTAGATTTGCTGCTTGTATTCGTCCCCTTATTGCTCGGGTTCCTGCTGATCTTGCTCGTCGGCTATATCATCGCCTCGCTCGTGAGTAAAGCGGTGACCTTCCTGCTGCGCAAGATCGGCTTCGACAACATGGCCAACAGGATCGGCCTGACGCGCATGGAACAGCGCATGGGCGTCAAACTCGACCCTGCCGGTGTCTTAGGCAAGATCGTCTTCTGGTTTCTCTTTCTGGTGTTCCTCGTCCCAGCCACCAATGCGCTTGGGCTAACCGCCGTCAGTGGTATTCTGAACACGCTGATTGCCTACATTCCCAATGTGTTTGTGGCTATCCTGGTACTGTTCCTGGGGACCCTGGCGGCAACCTTCGTCGCTGATATCGTCCGTGGGGCGACCGCGACCGCGAATGTCGGCAACCCCAACCTGTTTGCCAATATTGCGCGCTATGCCATTATGGGTTTTGCTGCCCTCATCGCTCTTGAGCAGTTGCAGATCGCACCGGCCCTGCTCAATATCCTGTTCACGGCCATCGTTGGTGCGGCTGCCATCGCCTTCGGCCTGGCCTTTGGATTGGGCGGACAGGAGACGGCACGCAAATGGCTCAATCGCGGCGAAAGCACGGTAACCACTGCTGCTGCACAGATGCAGGCGCAGCAGAGCTTGAATCAAGCAGACACAAACGCACGGATGCAAGCCGAGCGCATGAGTTCACAGCAAATGAACGATGCCTATCAGCAGCCAGCCTACCCGCAGCAATATGACCAGACGGCTCCGTATCAGCAGACACCGGATAACCGCCCAACTACGCGCTAAGCTGAACATACAATAGTTTTCAACGGACAGGCGCACCAATTGAGGCTTTTGACTGAGTCAAAAGCCTCAATTGGTGCGCCTGTCCGTTGAAATTCAGATGACATATGCTTATAACTCAAGAAAAATGGCTTGTTCTGGAAAAATCAGGTATACTATAGCCAACTACGCCGCTCCTATGGCGGGTTTTTCGACTTGTTCCATTGTTGTAGGTGTCACCATAACGGTATAGGGAGCATCACCTTGACCGAAATCCTCAAGCAGACGCGCAGTATTTGTTCTGCCTGCGGCGAAATCGTTCCTGCAACATATGAAGTGCGTGACAACGAGCAGGTATTTTTCACACGCACGTGCCCATCACATGGTGTAGTTGACACCGATCTCGGCTATCATGCTGCTTACTATCGTAAGTCGTTTGATGTGGAAAAGATCATGATCGAGCGATACGGCGATGGTGGAAATACCGATATTTCTCAAGGGCTTTCGCCATTCCCGCTTCGCAAGCCTGCGGGCCTGGCCATCCTGGAGGTAACTGAGCGATGCAACCTGACCTGCCCCATGTGTTATGCCTACTCCAGCCCCTCGGAGCGTGACTACTCGCTGGAAGAGATTGAGACCCGTCTTGACCAGTTGATTGCAATTGAAGGCAAAGGCATCTCACTGCAAATCTCCGGTGGAGAGCCATCGGTACGTAAAGACCTGGATCAGATTGCGGCGATGGTCAGGTGCAAGGGTTTCGGCCAACTGGAGATGGTCAGCAACGGTATCCGCCTGGCACGCGAACCGGAGTTTGCTGAGAAGCTGGTTGAGTGGGGCTTTACCTCTGTCTATCTCCAGTTCGACAGCACGCGACCAGAAGACATCTTCAAGCTGCGCGGCGAGGATTTGTGGGACGTGCGGGTCAAGGCCATCGCAGCACTTGAGCGCGTCAAACTCCCTTCAACGCTGGCCGTTTCGCTCTATGACGGCCTCAACAGCGACCAGATTCAGCAGGTTGTGCATTTCGCGTGGCAACACCCGGACACGGTCTGCGCAATCGCCTTCCAGGCCGCCACACCATTTGGCCGTTTCGAGGTCAATAACCGGGATGCCGGAGCCAATGGTAACGGACTTGCAGGCACTGAGAAGCCTGCCGCACCGCGCAAACTGCGCATGCCCGAAATACTCAAGCTCATCGAGGAGCAGACCGGCGTCTCTGAAGACCTGTTCTTCCCGGTTGGCGAGGGTTCACCGCTGTGCAATACCTTCTCGCTGCTCAAATACACCAAGGAGGGCTACAAGCCTATCGCCCCGAACTTCACGCTCAAGGAGTTTATGGATGTGATGGGACCGCGCCCAAATATGACACTGCGCATGCTCACCCGTGGCCGAGCCGCCATCCTGCCACAGATTGTTTCCAACATCGGCGGCAGCCTCAAATTGATGAAGACGCTGTGGCCGCACATCGGCACCGACCCATCCTTCTGGACAAGCCGCAAGACGCTCACCCTCTTCGTCAAACCATTCATGGACGAGAGCGATATCGACATGAGCAGGATCGAACGCTGCTGCTTCCATAACGCCTCGCCCCGGGGTGTCATGTCGTTCTGCGCGCTTAACGCGAAAATGCGCCCGGCACAACCCCACGCCGATGAAAAAGCCTTTATCCCGTTACCTACCCGCCGCGCCAGGCAACAAACTGTTGTCGCTCATTTAAGAACAACATAAGAACAACATACTATGAATCATCTCAAATCTTCAAGAGGAGCAAGCTGCAACGCGGGTGTTTTGCTCACGAGCAAAACACCCGCGTTGCAGCTTGCTCCTCTTGAAAGGAGTATTTGATGCGCTTCTCAATCATCATGCCGGTGTTGAACGAAGCAACAGTCCTCGAAGACCAGCTCACACAGCTTACCAGCCAATGCGCCCCGTATGATTGTGAATTGCTGATCGTCGATGGGGGGAGCAGCGACGAAACGGTGGGGATAGCCCAACGCTACGGGCATGTTATCTCATCCCCCCGCGGTAGGGCCACTCAGATGAATGCTGGAGCGGCAGCAGCCAGAGGAGACGTTCTGCTTTTCTTACACGCTGATACTCGTCTGCCTGATGAGGCTTTCACTGCCATCGAACGAGCCTTTGCCTCGCCAAAAGTTGTGGGTGGAGCTTTTCAGATCTGCTTCAACTGCGATAAGTGGCCCTACCGGCTGGTGGCCTTTACCACCAATCTGCGTTCACGCACGCGCACTATATTTACAGGAGATCAGGCCTATTTTATTCGCACTGCCAGCTTTCGAGCGATCGACGGCTACCCCGATCAGCCTTTAATGGAAGACCTGGAAATCATTAAGCAGTTACGTAAAATTGGGAAGGTCGTGTTGCTACCTCACTATGTTACAACGTCGGCTCGGCGACACGAAAAGTTCGGGCTATTTCGCACTGTGTTCTTTATGTGGTACATGCGCACACTCTATAAGTTTGGCGTCTCACTTGCCCAATTGCAACGCATGTACCTCGACGTGAGATGAGATAAGTGGTTTTCAATTACATGCTCTATACGTTACAATGAAGAACAGTAGATAACCATGAGCAGGAAAGCACAGTCTATGGCTGACAGCATCACGCAACCAGATACTAACGATACTCAAGAGCCTGGTGGCCTTATCACCAGGCTTGACGAACAGCTTGCACAAAATACACCACAGGTGGCTGTAACTGGCAACTCTAAGTCTGCTGCAAAGATTATCTGGACGCCGCGCTTCATCGTGATATTTTCCCTATTCCTGGTGATTGGACTGAGTGCTGACAGCCTACTCACACAGGGCTGGGCGAATCACTACTATCCCAGCGCATGGGTAACGCTGGGCCATCTCGTGTTGGCCTTTGGATTTTTAGTGGCTATCATCGCCATTACGCGCTCGTGGTGGGTGCGCCTGGGAAGTTTTTTTGGCTGCTTCTGGGTAATCTTCATAGGCATAAACACCCTGCTATCCTTCTATACCCTTGACCCTGCTTCGCCACTTCCGGCTTATTTGAACGCCGCCATCTGTAGCGCACTGCTTGGCTGCTACATTTGCCTCTCGAGTGCGCGCACCCCCCTCACGGCATGGGATACGTGGTTCTTCAGAATGGTACTTATTGCAGGTATCTGTACCATAACGCTGGTATATTTCATCACACCGGCAGCAAGCCGCTCGTTAAGCGCACTTGAAAGTGATATAGCAGCATTAGGACTCATTCTCTGTGTGCTGGTATGGTGGCTACGACCGTCATGCTGGAAAATACAACCTTGCCCAACACTTCTGTTTGGACTGACACCTGCGTTTACCCTCTTACTCTCGATTCCTGGCATATGGAATGGAGAATCAAATTTTTATGTCGGCCAGCTATCCCTCCTCTGCTTCCTCCTTGGTACAATACGACTATTAAAGTGTGAAATACGCAATTGACCAGCGTTAATACATCAACTATACTTTAGGCAATCGCAAGAGTTTTGGTTGCTGCGGAGAGCTTCTCTGCTGCCGGCAGCAGAGAAGCTCTCCGCAGCAACCAAAACTCTTGCGAACTGCTAACCCCCCGGCAGGCAGTGAGGATTCAAGAAGACAAGAGATCTGAATAAGTACAAAATTAGGATAGAGTTATAATAGACGATACGAGGTGCCACATGTCCACCTTTGATAATCAGACCGGAAAGCTTACCCCACGCTCGCTGCTTCACCAGCGATATGTGATTATTGACCACGCGGGTCAAGGGGGCATGGGGGCCGTCTACCAGGCGATGGATACCCACGCAGCCAACCGCCGCGTTGCGGTAAAAGAGATGAGCCAGGCGCATTTAGATCATGAGAAACTTGCTCAGGCAACGGCACACTTTCAACGCGAGGCAAACATACTCAGTTCTCTTGCACACCCAAACCTGCCTCACGTCTATGACGCCTTCAACGAGCAAGGCCGTTCCTACCTCGTCATGGATTTCATCGTGGGCAAAACACTGGCTCAACTACTTCGTGAAGCAGGTGGACAGCCATTGCCAATCGCAACAGTGGTAAGCTATGCCATGCAACTGTGCAATGTCCTCATCTACCTGCACCAACAGCGTCCTCAGATCATCTTTCGCGATCTGAAACCATCAAATGTAATGGTAACAGCATCTGGACAGGTTTTTCTGATTGATTTTGGTATTGCTCGCTTTTTCAAGGAAGGTCAACAGCAAGATACCGTCTTCCTGGGCTCTCCTGGCTATGCGCCCCCTGAACAGCATGGCACCTCGCAGACCAATCCGCGTTCCGACCTCTATAGCCTCGGTGTTACCCTGCATTTTTGCCTGACCGGGCACGATCCCTACCTCGCACAATATCGCTTTGCCTTTCCACCGGTACGTCAATTCAATCAGCAGGTTCCCATTGGACTCGACCAACTTATCGCACGCCTGGTTGCAATTGATGAACGGCAACGTCCGGCAAGTGCCATAGAAGTACAGCAATCGTTACAGAGTATAAGTGGACAGGCTGCGGAGCATACAAGTGCATTCCCTCTGGCTATTGATCCAACACAGTACACCACTGCTGCACCGATGTCACCTGCTCTCAATAACCATAACCAGGGACCAGTCCTTGCCCCAACCATGGTGGTAGGCAATAGAGCAACACTCTCTTCTCCGCAAATACCTGGTCAAATGGCGCAGCCAATTCCCTCTCCTCGCATAAGCAAAGTTTCCCGCTCCGCTTCGATCTGGACAGTACCCTTTAGCCTGCTATTCGCAATATTGCCCATAGTTACTATTGGAGGTAGCCTCTACGCCTTCAATGCCATTAACTACTCAGACCACGCCGTGGAGCTTGGCCTATCTTCGCTTTTGTTGCTTGTCACCCTTATCGCCATGACCCTGGTACGAGGTATGATGCCGCGCATAAGCTTATTCTTGATAGGTTTGGGAACATTGCTGGCAGGCATTGCCTTCGGCGTACAGGCAACAACCGGTATAGGGCTATCAACCTCCACCATCTTACAAGGTGTCAGTCCCAACCTGCTCTTTACTACAGGAATAGCAGTAGTTTCTATCATGCTTTGCTACTGGCTGACACGTCCAGTATTCGGGTGGGTAGAACGTATGCTATTGCTTGGGTTCTCAATAGTTGTTCTTGTTAGTCTCTACTTACAATATGCTTCTGCGGACTCTGATGTTGCCAAGCATATATACCTGCTCATCGCGCTGATTATACTCATACAAGGGGTGCTTATAGCAACGCAGGGAGAGAAGGTTCATGGAAGAGCGTGAGCGATTTTAGGAATGTATCATGTGTTCTTCCAATTGGCCATCAACCATGCGCAGCTGTCGATCTGCCACCTCTGCAATATGCATATCATGCGTTACCACCACCAGCGTACAGCCGTGCTCCCGGCAGAGCGTATCAAGTTGCTTAATGATCTGCATACCAGTTACCGAGTCCAGGCTGCCGGTAGGCTCATCGGCCAGCAGTAAGGGAGGAGATGCAATCAAAGCGCGTGCGATGGCTACTCGCTGTTGCTCGCCACCTGACAACTGACCTGGAAAATGATCTATTCTTGTTTCAAGCCCGACCTCCGCGAGCAGCGATGCAGCCCGCTTGCGCAATCTTTGGCGAGGAGAATAGGGAAGAAGAGGAAGCATCACATTCTCCAGCGCACTGAGCGTAGGCAGCAGCGAAAATTGCTGAAATATCAGGCCCACCTGTTCACGACGAAAACGCGCCAGAGCCGCTCCCCGCAACTGCCGCGTAGAGATACCATTGGCAACTCGCACATCGCCACTACTGGGCCAATCCAGCGCGGCAATCAGGCGCAACAGCGTAGATTTCCCCGCCCCTGACGGTCCCACAATCGCCACATGCTCACCCTGCTGCACTACCATATCCACACCGCGCAATACCGTTACCTCACCTGCTCCCGTGATATAGCTGAATTGGACCTGTAAGCAGACAATCAACTCCATAAAAATACCCTCTTTGTCTCTTGCCACGCTGGACCAAATGCCGCGAGGCTCACCAATAGCACACCGATAAGAGGCGTGCATCCAAGCAAGCCCACTATGATCGCAAGCGGTGGCAATTCCCCGGCCAGCATCGTCAGACCCAGCACAAGTAATCCACCTGCTTCACCACTCAACAGTGCTGGCCACCAGCAATCCCACATCAGGCGCAACAGCACTGCTCGTCGCTCCCAACCCACCATCGAGAGCAGCGATATTTCCTCACGTCTTCCTCGCAACATCAACGTTGCACATAAACTAACCGTCAAGAGTGCCGCTCCAAGTATCAGCAGCAGCAATACTAACTGTGGAGCTTCCAACGCCTCCCGCACCTGATTACCCAGCACAGTCACAACCAGCACCTGATTGAAACTGGCGACTAATACATACTCTATGGCTATAAGAAATGTTGCTGACGTTACTGCAAGACTACAGATAAAACTCGGCATGGCGGTTGAGAACTGACGAAATGCACGGAACATCCATAGGGTTGGGGTTGGGAGTGGTCTTTCAAGAGTAGGTATTTGGGAAACCGCTTGGGAACGGGCATCTTCGCGTAGGGGCGGGAGTGGAGTGGAGGTGGAGTGGGGGCCCTTGTGGCCGCCCGTGGTGGATGGAAGGGTGTTTCGGTCATGGGAATAGGACGCGGGCGGCCACAAGGGCCCCCTCCCCTCATCTTCCCTACCCCCGCCCCTACGCGGTCCTCGATGGCCTGCCATATACCTATCCCTGAAAGCTCCGCTCCCACCCCTATGAGTCACATGCAACCTCAAAGAGGTTGTTCCCAAACTTGCTATGCATACAAGCGAGCAGCAATAAACTATGAACCCTCCTATGAAAAGTATCCATATTACTACAGGTGAGAGGCTGCCTGGCCAGTGGGTGCTTGCCAAGATCATCCAGCTCATGGCTAGCAGGAAACCAGGGAGGGATAAGATAAGGGCATCGAGAGCGAAAATGCATACCAGGAGGTAGGTGGGCCAGCCGAGTTGTTGGAGCAGAAGGGCATCTTTTCTGCGTCCAATGCCGACTAATGCTCCTGCCGCTCCGATAGCCAGGAGACAGACGATAGTACATAGTACGAGCAATGTTTGTTGCAGTGCATCAACGCCATGCACGATCTGCACGGCAACTCCCACTACTCTCCACGAAGACTGTACAGGAGAACCAGCATCTGTGGAAGTTGAGATTGACACGTTGCGTAAAGACGAGCCATCGAGTATATCGACATGGAGGCCTGTGCGAGCGGTAATGGCTGCTGCCGTGGACTGTAGTAGAGCAAGGCTTTGCTGACCGTACTGCTCAACGCCATTGAGTCGTATATAGAGACCGCTATAGCAATTGGCCCCATTGACGGTACAAGCTTGCTCCAACGAAACGAAACGAAACGCATCCGTCATCAGTGGCAAACGTTCAGGACCCGACAAGGGCAATACATGTTGGGGTACCTCTTGCGGGTACCCTGCATTATTACTTTCTGGCATAGGCACATGCGTAACAAGTGGAAAACGAAAGACGAAACCCTGCATATCTTTTCCAGAAGGTGCCACCGACACCTGTCCGGCTGCAAGCTGTTGAGGAGACGCAGTATAGTTTGTGCGAGAATAGCGCAGCAGTAGCACGCCATCCGCCAGGTAATGTATGGCTCCCTGGCGTACTTGCTGCGCTTCCCAACACTCGCTGCGGTATACACATGCCGGCAGCATTGTCATATCGCCTAGCAGCCTATTGACGTGTAGGGAAAGGTGAACAGCCGTTGTAGATGGTGTATCTTCAAATAAGAGCTGGGATAGCGTTGTCTGCTGGGACATTGACACGCCTATTAACGCCTGTATAGCCGGTATAGACATGGGGAACACCACAGGTGTTTTATCATCCCTGGCGATAAGATGTACTAAGATCGGACTGTCCAGGGGCATTTCTGAAGTGAGGTGAGCAAGATCGGTTACATCGACATAGCGCACAATTTCACTACCTGCTGCCCCCTCTCCTCTCGGCCCTATCCAACTTGCTGTAACACGGTATATACCTTTCGTTACCAGTTCTACCGGCAACTGCACAGCAACACTCTGCCAACCGATGTCAGCAAACGGTATTACCTCTGCCACATGAGATAGAGTAGCTATACTGGCGATTTGTTGAGGGCTAATACCACCGTAATTCTCCAGCACGCTCTGAGGGTCAATCCAACCCGCATTGCGTTCGGGCAGGCTCACCGCAGACTGCGGGCGCACAAGCAGGTCATACGGAGTTCGCCAGTGCTGTGCTATCTTTTGCCGCGTCATTGTACTGGAGGTATCGTGCAACGCCCCAATGGATTGCATTGTACACACCAACAGCAAGAACGCTATGCCCACAGGTACGATCTGACTCACACGTCGCCGCAAACTCCACAGGGAGAATTGAAAGACCGCGTGATTTTTTTGCATGGCTGAGGTGGCTAGTGCGAGCGCAGCCACTACTATACTCCGCAGCGAGTGTATCTTGTGGTATAGTAGTGGCTGCGCTCGCCTCAGCCATGCACGCTTGCCATCTGCTAATTGCTGAAATAGTTTGTTCATGGTACCACCGGTGGTGGGCTTGGTAGATACTTCTCCTGCCGCCTCTCGCGGAGAGAGACAGGTGCTACGACCATACGACTGTACTTGGCACTATCCACCTGTCCCAGCAGCACAAACGAGCGCGTCATTCCCGCCCATACATCCTCCGCCGCTCCCTGTGCTGTGCCAACCACATTGCCAGAGCTATCGTAGAAGGTGGCAACCAGGCTAACATCGTAGGGGTAACGATCTTTGCCGCTATTCTGCACCGTGCCATCAACTTCGGCCTGTGTATCTAAGATGATGATGTTAGAGGACAGCACATGAAACTGCTTCAGGCGTGGATCAGGCTGCTGAGCCTGCTGGCTGTCGCAGGCCGCGAGCAATAAGACGATCGAGAGAACGCATATCGTCACAAGGGTGCAGCGTATCAATGGGTGTTTCATGAGCATCTTCCTTGCTGAAATGGTGAATGCAAGCGACTCTCCGCGGGTGCTGGCAGGCCGATTGACTGCATAATTGCAGGGGCGATGATAAAACTTGAGTAATTCGTATCATTGACCGAACTGGAGGAGCAGGCACCCGGGCCCGATAAAGCAAAGAGCGTCTGCTTGCTGGTACCCTGGCCCGTACTGCCCATACCATAGAAGTTATCGGCGTCGGTGTGATTGGCCTGCGCTTGACTGGTCGTAAGCTCAATCAATGTATTATGGAGCAGCCCCTCTTGTCCGAGCCAGGCCAGCAGTTGCCCAAAAGTCTGATCCGCCTGTTGTAGTGCCTGCTGATAGCTGTCTCCTTGAGCATCGGGGCTGGAGTTGCCATCACTCGCTGGCAGGGGGGCCAACTCGGCATACAGGAGAAAACCATGCTCCTGCTGTTCCCCTGAAAGCACTGCATCCTGCACCTGCGATAACCAGCGAGTTGCCTCGAAGCTGCTAGAGCGTTGCAGCAGGTCGAGATTGCGCGTCGTTGCATCGCTCAAGATATAATCACTACCAGCTACAACACTCGTCTGCATTCCATAGCCTTTTGCCACGTCAAAAATGGATTCCTGTCCAAAGAGGTGGGCGTTGCGTCCCCCGCTAAACCAGAAGGTGGTATCGATACCATCCGGCAATCCCCATGCGACAGGATGTGGCCAGGGATCATAGGTGGCCCATTGTGGATAGCTACCCGTGAGCAATGCATATTGGTCGGGCGCACGCCATCCATAGGGCTGCCAGACGGAACGGGCCACGTTCGCATGGCGCAAGAATGCTTGCAAGTTCTGCGTCTGATTGAGCAAGAGCGGATCATCAAGCAGCGAGGCGGCATAGAAGCCGCGCAAATCAATCATTACAACGTTTCTGGCCTGTCCCACTGCAAGAGAACGCTTGCCTGGGGCAGAAATCGAGGTGAGTGGTAATACCAGACCAGCACGATCACCCTTTAGAGCAACCGGCGAAAATATGCGTTCCGCGTAATAGCGACCATCGCCAATGTTGTAATAGCGGCTGGCAACGAGCGTGTAGCTACCTGTGGCAAGATGCGCAAATTGGTAATATCCCCTTCCATCCGTTACCGTGTGCAATGCAGCACTGGTGCGCTGACCCACAGTTACAGGGAGATCAATCCATACCACCGCTCCCAATAGCGGTTGCCCTGTCCGATCATCAGTCACAGTACCACTCAGCCTGTTTCCACCACTACGAAATTGAAAACCCGGAACAAGAGCCTGCTGCACAGTAATATCCGGGTCATCTTGCTCAGGGTCATTTACATCACCAACAACCGGCTTATATGTGGGTGGATGGACAGTTTGCGCGGAACGCTGCTTCCCCGCATGTTGAGGAAGTAACCAGAAATAGGTACCACTCGCACCTAGCAAAATAACCACCAGAACACTACACCACAGCACCCAGGAGGCATGTCGACCAGCCGATATGTAATGTAGTGGCGATCCCTTACGGTCACTACGTGGGTAGCGATCTCCATGCAAAGTACGGTCATGCTGAATTGTACTTTCAGGTCTTGTGACTAGGTGTTTTTCTCTGGTATGTTTACTCATAATTTATACAAACGGCCCGTAAAACCCCTGTCTTTCAAGCAGGGGATATAAGGGCCTACCTTTCGGGGCGTGATGGGTGGAGTGGCTTTCCACTTGACTTCTCACGCTCTTTTTGTACTATAATCTGTGTATGCATAAAATGTTTCAGTACCGCCTTTTCCCCAATAAGCAGCAGGAGGCCTCGCTCAATGAGACGCTGGAAGAGTGCCGTTGGCTGTACAATCATTTGCTTGCTAACCGCAAAACCGCCTATGAACAGCGCGGCGAACGCCTGTCTTGCTATGAACAGATTGACACGTTTCCGATACTGAAAACCGAACGCGTCACCTTGAAGGGTGTGCATTCCCAGGTCTTGCAAAACGTGGCAGTACGGGTTGATCTTGCCTTCAAGGCGTTCTTTCGCCGTGTGCGTGAACATGCGGAAGAGCCTGGATATCCCAGATTTAAGGGATACGGGCGCTATGATAGTTTCACTTTTCCGCAGAGCGGTTTTAGTATCACCCATGATGAGCGGGTGACCCTCTCCAAGATCGGCGCGGTCAAGATGGTCTATCATCGCCCAATCAAGGGGAAGATCAAGACGTGTACCGTACAACGCTCCTCGACAGGCAAATGGTATGTGTGCTTTTCGGTTGAATGCGAGCCTGAGCGTCTTGAGCCTATCGATACTCAGGTCGGTATTGACGTAGGACTCAAAACCTTTGCGATGCTTAGTACGGGTGAAGAGATAGCCAACCCCAAGTTCTTCCGCAAGGAAGAGAAAGCCCTTGCAAAAGCAAGCCGCCAACTCTCCAAAGCGGAAAAGGGTACCCCCGAAAGACACCATAAGCGCAAGATAGTCGCACGGGTACATGAGCGTATCAAGTTTAGGCGTGATAACTTCACCCATCAAGAAAGCCGTCAGATTGTTGACCATTTCGATATCATTGCGGTAGAAGACTTGCACGTGAACCGTATGACCCATAATCATTGTCTGGCAAAGAGCATCACTGACGCGGCATGGTCTGGATTTTTTGACAAGCTGTTCAGCAAAGCGGAAGAAGCTGGCAGAACGGCTATCAAAGTCAATCCGGCCTATACCAGTCAGGATTGCAGCAGGTGTCACCATCGGCAAGTCATGCCCTTGAGTGAGCGCGTGTATCATTGCCCTTGCTGCCTCCTTGTGATTGATCGTGATCTCAATGCTGCATTAAACATTCGTGCCCTGGGACTACAGGGCCTGGGCTTGTCCCTAGAAGCCCCGTCGCTTTAGCGCGGGGAGTAGTCACAATCCAATGGCAAAAAGGCCCTGGTCGCCGAGAGACGCCTGGTAGAGCGTACCATTTGCCACCACGGGAGCCGCTCGTAGTTCGCCGAGTCGCCATGCATATAATTGTTTCCCACTGTGAGCGTCAAGTATCACACAGCTTCCAGCTTGCGAGGCCGCGATAACCCAGTTTTGTGCTGACGCCTGAACTACAAGCGGCGAGGCGCTAACGGCGCTCCCCAACTGTTTACGCCAGGTCATCTTGCCACTGCTAGCGTCGAGCGCATAGAGATAGCCATCGTAGCTACCTGTAAAGAGCAGGCCCGCTTGGGGAGATAGAGCGGGAGACGACTCAGAACCCCCTGAGATATGCATTTCCCAGCGAATACTACCGCTATGGCTATCGAGGGCTACAACGCGCCCTGACCAGGTGACGATATACACCAGTCCCAGTGCTTCATCCAGCAACGGGCCACCCGTCATGCGTTCATGCAGGGCAACTTCCCACACTTTGCGACCTGTGCGCAGGTTCAGTGCGTTAAACTCATTCGCGGCTCCCAGCGCGACATAGACCAGACCATCCGCGACAACTGGACTGGTGCGTGTGGGCCAGAACTCCGCTAATGCGTCTTCGGAATGGAAAGCCCAGTACTCTTCGCCCGTCAAGGCATCTAAACAGAAGAGTGAGTTGGCACCACTTGCCACCAATAGTACGCGGCCAACAACCGACGGAGCTGCTCGCACCACACCCACCGTATCGAAACGCCAGCGTTCTTGTCCAGTGTTGGCGTCCAGGGCCGCGATATAATGTCCCGCGATGGCAAGGAAAATCATGCCATCTGCCAATGCCAGGCCCGTCAATTCACCGCCCACCGCTATACGCCATTGCTCCTCTCCACTCCGCGCATCCAGCATATGCAAATATCCATCCGAGGCAAGTACATAGACATGCTTATTCTCGATGACAGGCGCATCCAGCAACGGTGTACCGAGAGAATGAAACCAGAGTGGCGCAGGTGTTTGAGTGTTACAACACGCTGGCAACGTGACCGAACGTGTCGAAGCATTATCATGCCCGCTCAAAGTCCACTCACCATCATTGAAATGAAGATCAGCCGCAGTCGGCAGAGGTGCATCATGAAAATGGATTTGTGAATGTGCCAGCACCGGTTCACCACCCGCCATAACCGGTGTAGGTGTTTTATTGGTCGTCACAGGCTGGCTGGAAGGACCAGTGCTACAAGCCGAAAAGAAGACAATGAACAGCATGATGAAAAAATAATGTCTCTGCAATTTTCTTTCAGGTGAACGCATACATCATCCCGTTGATACTACCAACAAATACATGGCTGTTGGCTAACAATGCTGAACTGCGTATCTCTCCTGCCGCATATCGCCAGGCAGGGCGACCTGTGTGGGTATCAAGAGCATAAAAGTAGCCGTCACCTGAACCGATATAGACCAGGCCAGAGGCGACAATCGGGGTTGCCAGCACCTGTGCCCCCGTCGCATATCGCCAGGTGACCCGGCCTTTAACCGCGTCCATGCACAGCACTGTGCCGCGATAATCGCCCACGTAGAGATGCCCATTCGCCAGTGCCATACTGCCACCTACACCATCAACTACAGTCTCCCTTTGGATGGAGTTGAGTGAGTAGGACCAGCGCCGGGTGCCATTGCTCCGATTGAGGGCGAAAATGGTGCCGTGCCACGTCGCCACATAGACGGTATCGGCTTGCACCAGGGCCGTACTGGTGATGCGATCGTTTGTGTCAAAGGACCAGAGGACATGACCATCCGCCAGGTCAAGTGCCCAAAACTGCGTGCCTGACCCCAGGCCGAAATAGACCGTATTTCCCACTAACGCCGGCGATCCACTGGTTGGCCACGCACCCGCTCCGCGATGAAACTTCCAGACCAGCCTGCCACTGGTCGCATCAAGTGTCCAGAGGGCGGTATGAGATGCCAGCAAGACACGATTGCCCACCACAAGCGGTGGGGCCTGGATTTTCTCATTTGTCTCAAACGTCCAGTAAAGCTTGCCTGTATACGCGTCGAGTGCCTCTAATGCACTGCTATGCACAGAGACAAAAATTACCTGTCCCTCCAGTGCCGCAGTGGCATCGGTCAGATAGTCTCCCAAAGAGGTACGCCAGACAATTGCTCCGGTATCTTGCCTGAGTGCGTACAGGTAACCATCCGTGCTGGATATAAATAGCATGGCTAATCCTGCTACTGGAGAAGAGAAGACCGGACCAAGCTGTTGTGACCACAACAGCTTGCCCTGCACAGGGTGAGGATGCACCAGCGGGTCTACATAGCCGGTATGCCCCGGATCATAGCCAAACATCGGCCAGTCATGTATGCTTGAACCTTGCAATTGCAACGCATCGATCACCCGGTTATGAGTAGTGGCAGTTGCAAGAGTTGATGGAGATGGTGCAGGTGAGTTACAGGCTGTAAGGGCCAGTAACCCACAGAGCATCAACCAGAGCAGTTTTCTCTGCAAATCCATCGCCTTTCACAAAACAAATATCAGTCTGCCCTCAATAAACGGCACAACCAGCTAAAATTCTCCATCTTCCCCCAAATACGCCAATCACTCTCTGGACGCCCGTTTATTTGAACGGTGAGAAGAAGCAAATACATTTCACCCTGCTTTTCAAAGCACATATCGCTTACATGGCACCCACAAGGGAGGTCATCTTGAAAATCGAAAGCCAGGACGATGCACAGTAAAAGGAGGATATTGTACCCATGCCCCTGTCCTTTTTAAGGCGAAAATTGTATTCCATCGTGCTTGTAGGAATCTCATTTTTAATATTGCTGGCTGCTTGTGGCAGTACAGCCTCTACTACCTCTACAAGTCCTACAAATGCGCAAACTTCAGCCCCAACAAAACCAGCTGTCTCACCAGCAACAGCTACCTCAACGGCCCGAATACAATTGATTACACTTGTTGGTCAACCAAAGGCAAAGATGCTTTCAGGAACGACCTTTGAGGTGGACGGAATGGTGAAGAATGGCGATAGCAAGCAGCACGACATTTACTTGCTGGTAACGCTGCTGGATGCTTCAGGAACAAAAATCGCTACCACGGCTCCGAAAAATGTTGATAATGTAGCGGGCGGCGCGACAGTTGCCTACACTATTCAAGGGACAACAACACAGCCAACCTGGGCAAGTGTGCAGGTGGCTATCGTGAAGATCACTGAGAACCTCGGCAGTTCAGGGTCGGATTAATAGTAATGTATTGATTGTTGCTGTGGGCTTTGCTGCTGTTGGCAGCAAAGCCCACAGCAACAATCAATACAACAGAAACGCTTAGTAAAGGAGTGTAGGAGTGCAAGGCACTATTTTCCGTTGGTTGCACCAACGCCGCAACACCATCGCAGCAACAACAGCTACTATGGTGTTGCTTATTTCATCAATCGTCATTATCCCTCGCGGTATTTCCATTTTCGCCCAGTCAACCCATAGCAGTCCTGATGCTTTTTCCCACTATGTTCCTTCCAACGCTTT
>WNFB01000797.1_pt1 | contig 26303 bp, 21 predicted proteins | sample 5400501 | NCBI WGS metagenome assembly WNFB01 (sample SAMN13153341, study PRJNA577476) | soil metagenome | isolation source: 200 cm saprolite under Douglas fir tree site 2 hole 1 | place: USA:California | collected 2015-04-18 | reverse complement strand
CGCGCCGCGGACAACGTCGGCGGCGTAGCGGAGTCACCGTCCGAGGCGCGCAGCGACCCGGGTAGCGCCGTGCCCGGGCAGGTCCCGCCCGGGCGGTCCGATGGGAGCGGCGATGCCGGGCCAGGCCGGACGTGGCGCGTCCGGGTGATCGGAGTGCTGTCCCGGCACCGGCTGGTATGCGTGCTGCTGGCCGCCGGGCTGGTCATGCGAGTGCTGACCCAGGTCGCTTACCACCCAGCGCTGATCTACGTCGACTCGCTCAAGTACCTGTACGGCGAATATCCCGGCTCCGACCCGCTCGGGTACCGGTTTCCGCTGCGGATCATCCTGCTGATCGGCGATCTGGGGACCGTCGCCGCGATCCAGCATGTCCTCGGCCTGGCGCTGGCCGTTGCCCTGTACGCCGTGCTGCTGCGCTGTGGTGCGGCCCGCTGGCTGGCGGCCATCGCCGTCGCGCCGGTGCTGCTGGATGCCTACCAGCTGCAGATGGAGCACATGATCATGCCCGACGTCTGGTTCGAGGCCATGCTGGTGGCAGGGCTCGCGGTGCTGCTGTGGCGGCCCGCGGTGAGCTGGCCGTTCGCGGTCGCGGCGGGCCTGATCCTCGGCTCATCGGCGACCGTCAAGCAGGTGGGGGAGATCCTGATCCTGCCTGCCGTGCTCTACCTGCTGGCGGTCGGCGGCGGCTGGCGCCGTGTCGGCACGTCAGCCGTCCTGGCCGCGGCTTTCCTGCTGCCGATCCTCGGCTATAGCAGCGTCTCTTACGCCCGGACCGGGCATTTCTGGCTGTCCGCCGGGCAGAGCCGGGCCGGCCGGATGGCCGCTGCGGCCGACTGCGCCACCTTGAAGCTGCCCGCAGCTGTGCGGCCGCTGTGCCCCACGCCGGCCGAGCAGGCGCAGGGTCCCGACTGGCTCGAGCATTCCGGTCACTCGCCGCTGCATGCCGCCGCCATACCACCCGGCGCGAACCGGGCCAAGCTGATTTCGGCGCTGACCTCGGCGGTGGAACACCAGCAGCCGGCCCGCGTGGTGGCGTCGATCGCCCGCGATTCGCTCCGCCTGTTTGCCGTGACCCGTACCGGCGGCCCAGGCGTCACGCCCATCGCGCGCTGGCAGTTCCAGACCAGGTATCCGACTCACCCCCCGTGGGTCAACGTCGGTCGCGGTCACGTCATCGTCATCGGCTTGCAGCGGCGGGTGTTCGGGCGGTTCAGGTTCAGCGATCTCGCCCCGTCCTACGGAGGCGCGGCGCAGGTCAACTGGCCAGCGGCGGCGTTCCTGCGGTTTTACCAGCTCTATGGCGGCTACACCCCAGGCCCGCTGCTGGCCCTCTGTGTCCTGGCGGGCCTGGCCGGCTCGTTCCTGGCCCTGACACGCCGCGTCAGGGCAGGCCGCAGCCGCCGGCTTGCGCTGGCCTGCCTGCTCTTTACCGTCACCGCGGTGGCGGTTGTGCTGGCGCCGGATGTCCTGGAGTTCTCCTGGCGCTACCAGCTCCCCGCCGTGGTCTTCCTCCCGCCAGCTGGCGTGCTGGGAGCCAGTGTCCTGCTGGCCATCCGCCAGGCGCGCAGGCAGCCGCAGGGCGAGCGGGTGATCGCGGATGAGCAGACAGAGACCTGAGCCGGCTCTGGAATGATGGGTCAGCGGTCACCGGGGCGCAGTCGCGTCATAAACCCAAAGATGTTACGCAGCCCCCGCTGGCTAGTCCTGCTCCCGAACTGGCACCCGCAGGCCGGCTTCGGCAAGCACCTCCTCGGTGGGCCGCGGGCTCGTCCGGAACCCGGCGGCGATACCCCTGATGAGCGACTTTCCGAGGGTGCCCCGGTCGGGTGAGCTCGCGAAGGTGCGAGCCCAGCGACGCAAGGTCGAGCCTCCGTAGAGCACACGCTCCAGCGGGGCGAGCGGCGAGCGGGCCTTGAGCATCCAGATCTTGTTCCGGACCTCGTAGAAGAAGCGCGGCCCCGGGTCGATGTTCGTGGCGCCGAATGTTCGCGTCTTGTGCACTACCACGCTGGCCGGGCAGAGCAAGCCGGCCTGGCCGCGCAGCAGCCGGGTGGTGAATTCGAAGTCATCGTTCCACAGGAAGTAGTCCGCCTGCGGCAAGCCGCGCTGTCGGCACGCGCCGGCGTCGACCAGGATCGACACGAACGATGCCGAGCGGATCGCCGTGCAATTGACGGCGGCGGCGGCGCGGCGTTCTGCCTTAGTCACGAACGGCTTGGTCCGCGGGGTATTCATCGGGTGCGCGCGCCCGTCGGTCCACAGCACGCGGCTGGCGATCAGCACGGGAGGCTGGGCCGGATAACCGCCGCGTGCCTCGAGCATCGTCAGCAGTGCGTGCCGCCCGGGCACGGTGTCGTCGTCCATGAGCCAGATCAGGTCGGCCGCTCCGGCCAGGGCCAGCGCCGTGCCGCAGGCGAAGCCGCCGGCCCCGCCGGTGTTGCGCGCTAGCTCGGCCAGCTGCACGGACGGGTAGCTGGCGCGCACCGCCGCGGCGGTCTCATCGGTCGAGGCGTTATCGACCACGATCACGGCGTCTGGCGGGCGGCTCTGCGAGTGCACCGCCGCGAGCGCCTCAAGCAGCAGCTGCTGGCGGTTGTACGTCACCACGACCGCGATCACCCGAGGTGGATCGCCCGCTGTCACGGGCCTGTCGCTGCCGCCGTGCATGCTATTGAGGCTTCCGCGTCCGGCGGCGTTCGAGTGTTCGCCAGGCCATGATGCGCAGTCGGCGCACGGCCGGAGAGCGGCTGCTGAGCTCGCGCACCGTCCGCTTGAGCCGCGGCGAGGATGCGACCGTCGACTCGACCCGGCCAACTAGCCCGCGCTGCCCGGCCGCGGTCCTGTCCGGCTTGGCCGCCGGGTTCGCCTGGTAGTACTGGTTGACGACGAGGGCCGCCGCGGCGGCCACCGCAGCGTCGAGCACCCGGTCGGCCGGCTGGTCGGCGGGACTGGCGGATGGCTCGATGACCGGCGCGGGCCGCAGCTCATCGAGATCGCCGATGAGGTCATAGCCAGAGTCACTCAGGGCGCCGATGAGAACATCCGCCGCGCCCTTGACCCAGGTATCCCTGCTGGCGGGGAGGACAAGCCGTCCGCCGCGCGGCCGCGCGGCCAGGGCCTGGTGCGCGACCGCCTCCTTGACGTTCCACATGTAGAACCAGTTGGGGACTTCTTCGGGAAGTGCCTGGTTGAGGCGTCGCAGGAACTCGATCTCGGGCAGCCCGAGCGAGACGTTCGCCCGGGCGCGGGTGATGTCGACGCTACCCGGGTCGATGCCGAGCAAGGACGCGAAGCGCTCCCACAGCAGCCCATCGCCCGCTCCGGTCGGCGGGGTCGTGATCACGTGCACTTGCCTGGCCGGCAGCAGACGCGACCAGACATCGAGGATGGCCAGCGTGTCGTGTACCCGCCAGAACCACCACTGGCGCCGGTCGGCAGCCGGCGACTCGCGGTCGATCACATTCTCCAGCCAGTCCTCCCAGCCCAGGGCATTGCGGTGCTTGACGGTCTCCTGCCACTCGGCGGGCAGCAACGTTGCCATGGCTCGCACGGTGAGGACGACGTGTACCTCGGCCGGCTGCAACGACTGCACGGCGCGGTCAGCCTGGTCGGCATCGGCCGCCGAGAAGAGCTCGTGCGAGATGACGGCAAGCCTGGGCGCCTGCCGCGCCTGACGGGCAAGGATGTCCCATTCACCGGTCCAGGATCCGGCCGGGTCCGAGGCCAGCTTCGGGATGCCGCGCAGGTCCTGGCTGGCGCGAAAATGATCTTGCGGGTGATGGCCAGGCAGCACGACACCGCCCGCTGCGAGTTCGGCCCGGTTGCGCCACATGACCTGCTGCAGAAAGGTCGTGCCCGTCTTGGGCTCACCGATGTGCAGGATCACCTTCGGCTGCTGGGTGCCGGAAGAGCCGCTGTTAGCGGCGCCCGGGACGGGATCTGGCGCCGCATCGGGCTGAGCGGCGTCGTGCGCTGCCATCCGGACACCTCGTAGGTCGTGGTAGGTGGTGGGCCGTGGCACCTCGCGGCCACGGTTGACCAGGTGCGCGGGTAAGCTCGCAGCCGACAGTAACGCAGCCAATCTTACCCAGTGCGGTGTTCACCTTATGGCCCGTATTCGCGCAAGCGGAAGCATGCCGACGGCCGGCGTGCCAGGCTAGCCACATGTCGCGCCGTCCGGGACCGTCGGCTCCGGAAACCCGCGCCCCGTCGCTGCGCGCATGTCTCGCCGGATGGTCGCCGCGCGCATATCTGTCAACATGGAGGGCGAGTTCTGCACATGCATGAGCCCTTCTCGCTGCTGGTCTCGGTGTACGACGGCGAGCGGCCCGACTACTTCCGGCGGGCGTTCCGCAGTGCGGTCAACGACCAGACCGTGCGTCCGGACCAGGTGGTCATCGTTCGTGACGGGCCGGTTCATGACGAGCTCGGCAAGTGCCTGGATGAACTTCAGGCGACCAGCCCGGTGCCGGTGACGCTGGTCCCGCTGCAGCGCAACGGCGGCCTGGGACCTGCCCTGGATCAAGGGCTGGCCGCGAGCTGGTTTGACGTGGTCGCCCGCATGGACGCCGACGATGTGGCGATGCCGCATCGCTTCGAGGTGGAGTTGCCGCTCATCCAGAACGCCGACATCGTCGGGGCCGGCCTGCTGGAGTTCGTCGATGACACCGATCACATCGTCGGGCAGCGGGTACCGCCGACAGATCCCGCCAGGATTCAGCGCTATGCGCGGCTGCATGATCCGTTCAATCACCCGACTGTCGTCTATCGCCGGCATGCCGTTCTGGCGGCAGGCGGCTACGGCGATCTGCCGCTCATGGAGGATTACGCGCTCTTCGCCCGAATGCTCGACAACGGGGCGCGAGCGATCAACGTGGCCGAGCCGCTGGTATTCTATCGCGTCGGCGCGGAGTCCTTCAAAAGACGAGGCGGCACCGAGCTGCTCCGCTCCGAACTGCGGCTGCAGCGAGAATTCCGGCAGCAGGGGTTCACCTCGCGGGCGGAGTACGTGCGCAACGTCATGGTTCGCGGCGGCTACCGGCTGGTCCCGTGGTGGTTCCGTCGTGCGCTGTACCGCCCAATCGTCGCGCACTACAGTGAGCGCCCGGGGCCGGAACTGGCCACGCACACGGAGTGGGAGCCCCCGGAGTGGGAGTACGCAGAGGAATGGCGGGAGTACCCGGAGACATCCGCCGCCGTGCCTGGCGTGCGCCGGCGTTGCCGGTGAGCACGTGAACATCGACCTCGCGATCGTCGGGTCTGGCTTCTTCGGGCTCACCATCGCGGAACGGTGTGCGGCCGATCTGGGCCTGCGCGTGCTCGTCATCGAGCGCAGGCACCACATCGGCGGGAACGCCTACACCGAGCCAGAACCGGAAACCGGGATAGAGATACATCGCTACGGTGCGCATCTCTTCCATACCTCGAATGCCCGGGTCTGGGAGTACGCCAACCGGTTCACGGCCTTCACCGGCTATCAGCACCGGGTGTTCTCGGTCTGCCAGGGCCGGGTGTATCCGATGCCGATCAACCTGGCGACCATCTGCGAGTACTTCGGCACGGTGCTGTCCCCGGGCGAAGCGCGGGCGCTGATAGCCGGGCAGTCTGCCGAGGTGGCGGCGGATCAGGCCGGCAACCTCGAGCAGAAGGCCGTGTCGCTGATCGGGCGGCCACTCTACGAGGCGTTCATCCGCGGCTACACCGCCAAGCAATGGCAGACGGATCCTGCCGACCTGCCCGCGGAGATCATCACGCGGCTGCCGGTGCGCTACACCTTCGACAACCGCTACTTCAGCGACACCTTCGAGGGGCTGCCGGTCGACGGCTACACCGCCTGGCTTGAGCGCATGATCGACCACGCCAACATCGAGGTGCGGCTGGACACGGATTTCGCCGGGATGCGGTCCGGCCTGCTGGCCAACGTGCCGGTCGTGTACACCGGCCCGCTCGATGCGTACTTTGACTACGCCGCGGGTGACCTGGGCTGGCGCACTCTCGACTTCGACGTGGAGGTGCTCGCTACCGGCGACTTCCAGGGAACGCCCGTGATGAACTACGCGGACGAGGACGTTCCGTTCACCCGTATCCATGAGTTCCGACACTTCCACCCCGAGCGCGACTGGTATCCGGAGGACAAGACAGTGATCATGCGGGAGTACTCGCGGTTTGCCGACCGCGGCGATGAGCCGTACTACCCCATCAACATGGCCGCGGATCGGGCCAAGCTGGCGGCTTACCGCGAGATGGCAGAACGGGAGCCCGGTGTGCTGTTCGGCGGGCGCCTCGGCACGTACAAGTACCTCGACATGCACATGGCGATCGCATCCGCGCTGAGCATGTACGACAACCGCCTGCGCCCGTTCTTCGCCGATCGTGCGCCGCTGGCCGGCGGAGGTGTGCGGGCATGATGAGCGAGCACGTGGGCATGATGAGCGAGCACAATGCGGGCCCCGGCCTGCGTGTCCTGCAGCGGGTCGTGTTCCCTGGCGAGGACCTCGACGTCGTGCCGCTGTATGTCGAGACCAACATGGAACGAGGCGCCGCTGAGCGCGCCGCCGAGATCCTGACCGAGTCGCTCACCAAGGCCAAGGCCAAGGCGCTCACCAGGACCGCATCGCTGACCAGCGCCGTGGCCGGTGAGGCACAGTCGAGCATTCGATTCGGCCCGGGCGCGGCGGTCGAGCCGGCCGGGGAAGTCGAGCCGCGCCGGAGCGCATCGATCAGGGAGGGCCGCCGCGTCTCGTTCGCCACCTACTTCAACGCCTTCCCGGCGAGCTACTGGCGCCGGTGGACCACCGTGGATTCCGTGACGCTCCGCATTCGCCTGGCTGGCGAGGCGACGATTGTCCTGTACCGCTCCACCGCCAAGGGCCTCAGCCACCCGGTCGAGACGATCAAGGTCGAGACCGGCGAGCCGGAAACGATCGAACGGACGCTGCCGCTCACGGAGTTCATCGACGGCGGCTGGTACTGGTTCGACATCGTGGCCGGCCCGCGAGGGACGACGCTGATCGAGGCGGACTGGGCCGCGCCAGCCCCGCAGGCTCCCAGCGGCCGTATCAGCATCGGGATCACCACCTTCAACCGGCCCGATTTCATGGTCGGGCAGCTGCGCACCCTGGGCGACGCGGCGGAGGTGCTGGATATTCTCGACGCGGTCTACGTCGTCGACCAGGGCACTGACCACGTGACGGACCACCAGGACTTCGCCGACGCGGCAAAGAAGATCGGCGACCGGCTGCACGTCATCCAGCAGGGGAACATCGGCGGCTCAGGCGGGTTCTCCCGGGCGATGGACGAGACACTGCGCGCGGGCAAGAGCGACTACCTGCTCGTTCTCGACGACGACATCACTCTCGATCCCGAAGGCATCCGGCGAGCGGTGATCTTCGCGGATCTCTCCCGGCGGCCGACGATCGTCGGCGGGCACATGTTCAGCCTGCACGACCGGTCGGTGCTGCACGCGTTCGGCGAGACTGTCGCACCCTACAAATGGTGGTGGGGGCCCGCTCCGCGCACCAACCAAGGTCACGATTTCGGGCGCCGGAACCTGCGGCATACGCCGTGGCTGCACCGCCGCGTCGACGCCGACTATAACGGCTGGTGGATGTGCCTTATCCCGACGCGGATCATCGCCGAGGTAGGCCTCGCGCTGCCGGTCTTCATCAAGTGGGACGACGCCGAATACGGACTGCGCGCCCGCAAGGCCGGCTATCCCACCGTGTCCATGCCGGGCGTGGCCGCGTGGCACGTGCCCTGGCAGGACAAGACCGACGCTACCGACTGGCAGGCGTATTACCACCTGCGGAACCGTCTCGTCACCGCGCTGCTGCACTCGCCATACGACCGCGGCGGCCGTCTCGTCGCTGAGAGCGCGGAAACACAGGTCCAGCACCTGCTGTCGATGCAGTACTCGACGGCCGCACTGAGATTGCTGGCCGTCGAGGACGTGCTGTCGGGGCCGGAGCACCTGCACGCAGAGCTGCGGACCAAGATGAAGGACCTTCGGGACCTTCGCAGGCAGTACATCGATGCGCAGACCGCGCCGGACATCGAGAGCTTCCCCCCGGTCCGGCGGCGTAAGCCGCCGGGCAAGGGCCGGGAGTTCACCTCCCCGACCAACAAGATCGGCCTGCTGACGAAGGCCGCGGCCGGGGCGGCGCGGCAGCTGACGTCACCGCGAAAGGATGCCAGGCAGCGGCCGCTGGCGGCGCTGCCCTACCAGGACGCGTCCTGGTGGACGTTGTCCAACCTGGACAGCGCCCTGGTGTCAGCAGCTGACGGCGCGAGCACCGCTTGGTACCAGCGCGACCCGCAGCTGTTCCGCTTGCTCACGCAGCGCAGCCTGATCCTGCACTCCCGGCTGCTACGGCAATGGCCGCGCCTGGCCGCGAACTACCGTGCCGCGGCGGCCGAGTTCACATCGCCGGCGAGGTGGCGGCAGACCTTCGAGGCGTCCCTGGACGACCCGCCTGACCGGCGATGACCTCAGCGCCATCGGGACAGCGAAACGAGATGTCCCCGCGCCCCGAGCCGGAGGGCAAGCCCGCGGCGGCGGGCGGCGGCCCGCCGGCGGTGCCTGCCGGCCGGTGGGCGATGGCCGCCGCGAGGTTCGGGCCGGCCGGCGGCGCGGCCGCGGCGATGGCGGTTCTCGGATTGTGGGGACTAGCGCGTTCGCAGTCCATGGGCAACGACGAGGTGGCGACCCACTGGGCGGCCTCGCTGAGCCTCCGTGACCTCGCGCACCTGCTCAACAACGTCGATGCCGTGCACGGGCTGTACTACCTGCTGATGCACTACTGGATGGCGCTGGGCAGCAGCCCGACGTTCATGCGCATCCCCTCGGTCATCAGCATGACTGCCGCTGCGGCGATGGTGGCGATCACCGGCAGGCGGCTCACCGGATCGGGCTGGGCCGGGCTGTTCGCCGGCCTGATCATGGCGGTGACACCGACCATCAGCTTCTACGCGCAGACCGCGCGGTCCTACGCGCTGGTATTCGCCTGCGTCCTCGGCTCGACGCTGGCCCTGTTGCATGCCATGAAAGCCGAGGCTCCAGGCGGGACCGGCGGGCGGGTCGTGCGCCGGTGGCTGGTCTACGCCGCGCTGGTGACACTGGGCGGCTACCTGCACGAGCTGTCCCTGCTGGTGCTGGCGGCGCACGCGATCACGGTCCTGCTGGCCAGGTACGGGCTGCGGGCCGCTGTGCACTGGGCGGCCACGGCGGCCGCAGGCGCGCTGCTGGTCACGCCCCTCGTCGTGATCAGCCATCGGGAGGATCGCGTCATCGGCTGGATCCCCCGGCCGGGCCCGACCGCCCTCCGGATTCTCTTCCAGGACTACTTCGGTGCGACGAAGGTGGTCGCCGTCGTCCTTTTGGGCTGCGCCGTGGCAGCCGTGCTGCCCCCGCGCGGAAGGTGGCGACTCCGGCCGGGCGGCGCGGCCGCGGAAACCGGCGCGAAGCCCGAGCCCGCATGGTGGAGCCGCGGCGGGATCTCCTTGCCGTCAGTAGCGGCGCCGCTGCTCGTGGTGCCGGCCGCGGTGCTGCTCCTCGAATCACTCGTCGCGCGGCCGTTGTACGTCGATCGTTACGTGCTGTATGGCGAGGCAGGCGCGGCCCTGCTGGCCGGCGCCGGGGTGTACAGGATCGGCCGATGGCTGGGCGACGTGGTCGACCGGCGAGCGCTGTTCTGGGTGCCGGGCGCGGTCCTGTGCGTGTGCGCGCTGCTGCTGCAGCTCGGGCCGCAGCAGCGGGTCCGCACTCCGGGCAGCCGCCTGTTCGACTTCGGCGGACCCGCTCGCTACCTGGCAGCCAACGCGCGGACCGGCGACGGGATGCTCTTCTTCAACGCGTTCTACCGGAAGGCCAGGCTGGGCTACCCGCGCGACTTCCAGAACGTCAGCGACTTCGCGATGGCCGTGTCGCCGCTGCAGGCAGGCACGTTCCGGGGCAGCGACAAGCCGTTCGATGTCACGCTCCCGCTGATGCTCGCCCGCCAGCGGATCTGGGTGCTCGGCAGGGCGCCTTCGGCGCAGCTGTCTGCGCCGCTGTTCAGGGACGAGAGCCTGGTGCTGGAGCACCGTTTCTCTCTGGTAGCCGAGCGGCACTTCAAGGGCATTGTCGTCACGCTCTGGGGCCGGCGCTGAGCCCGGCCGCGAGGACATCCCAGCGCGGCAGCCGAGGTTCACTGCCCACAGCACATGGTCCAGGTCGCCCGCGACCAGCGCCTGCGAAGTGGTGCCGTTGGGCGTCGAGACCGTGGCGGTCTGCAGCCAGTCCGGGATGTTGCCTGGCACCCGTTTCTGGAAGAAGGAAGGCCCGGCCGCGCCTTCGGGGAAGCGCTGCAGCAGCACCGGGCGTCCGCCCATTGTCCGCATCAGCGGCTCTGCGACCCGCAGATAATGCCTGGCGAGGTCGGCCTTCGTCTCGCCCCGCTCGGGAAAGAGCACCTTTCCGGATGGGTGATCAGGCCGCTTCGCATGGTGCCTCATTCCTCCAGTTACGGTACCCGGTCAGCCATGATCGTCAGTGTCGGCGTCACCAGGGCTGCCGCGGGTCCTCATGACCGACGGCTCGCCCTGCCCCAAACCGCGGATTGCCGCGCCGCCTGGGCGGTTAGCCCGAAGTTCCCCCCAAGCCGATTGGTCGACGCGTTTGACCAGGTGGTAGAGCCCTTGATCACGGAAATTACATGTCTATGTAGTCATGAGCTGGGGCTGTTTCACCTGGTCAGCGCCCATATCGGTTCGCCACCGGGGGGAACTACGGGTTAGCTGCCTGGCGGGCTGGACCGGACGAAGTCGGCGACGACGGCGCCGAGCTGTTCGCCTGCGTCCTCCTGCAGGAAATGCCCGGCTCCCTGAATCACTGGGTGCTGGACGCCCGCGGCGCCTGGTACGGCGTTCTTGAGTATCGGCGCCATTGCCCCCGTGATGGGATCGCGGTCGCTGAACGCCACGAGAAATGGCTTGTCCCAGGCAGACAGCTGCCGCCAGGCGGCCCGGTTGGCAGCTGTCGCCGGATCATCGGGGGATGTCGGTACCAGTCCTGGCATCGCCCGTGGCCCGGCCATGAAGGTCTCGTCGGGGAACGGCGCGTCATAGGCGGCAAGCACCGCGGGCGACAGTACCGTCTGGCAGCCGGACTGCACCAGGCGTGCGACCTGCAGGCGCGGCGCGGTGCGCACGACCTCGCGAAACCGCAGCCAGATCTCCGGCATCGGCTGGTCACCGGTGGGCAGCCCGGTGTTGGCCGCCACAATGCGGGCGAACCGCTCCGGGTGCTCGGCGGCCAGCCGCAGCCCGATCAGGCCGCCCCAGTCCTGCCCGACGAGAGTCAGCCCGCTCAGGTCAAGCCGGTCGAACGCGAGCGCCCGGATCCACTCCACGTGCCGTGCATAGCTGTGGTCAGCGATCTCGGCTGGCTTATCTGAGCGCCCGAATCCGACCAGGTCGGCCGCGATCGCGCGCAGCCCGGCGCCGGCCAGTACCGGCATCACCCTGCGGTAGAGAAACGACCAGCTCGGCTCGCCGTGCAAGAGCAGCACGGGCTCGCCGTCCGGCGGCCCGGCTTCCACGTAGGCGAGCCGGATGCCGCCGACATCGGCATATCGCGGCGGGTAGCCGAAATCCGGCAGGTCCGCGAAACGATCATCGGGGGTTTGCATCACTCGCATCCGGTCATGTTGTCACGGTGACCGCAAGGCCGCATCGCGGCAGCAGGCGTCAGGAGCCATCAGGCCAGCCAGCCGCCCCCTGCCGCCTGACCCGCTCGGTCGTCACGGACGCGCTGAGTCTGCCCACCCGCCTTCCTGCCCCGACGGCTGAGTTTCATGATCCCGGGGATTTCTCAGTCGTAGCGACTGAGAAATCCCCGGGATCATGAACGGCCGTTCCGTCGCGGTGATCGCTCGACCTTGCCCCGCTCCGCTCGGTCCTGTCCGCCCGCTGAACTGCCCGGGTTCCGGTCGTATGGCGTCATCTCGCGGACCCGGTTCGCGGATTCGTCCAGATGACGGAGTAGCGCCACAGCAGGTGGCGGCGGTACCTGGACCCGGCTAGCTCCTGCTGGGTGATCCGCCGTATCTCGGCGTAGCTGCGGGCCGGCGGCCAGACGGTCGGGGCAGTGACATCCTGGTATCCCTTCCAGGCCCTGAGCAGCAGGTTTACCGGCACCGCGGCTAGGTCCGCCGGCAGGTCACCCGGGTAGCGGCTGCGGGCGAGCCCGACGACGGCCAGCGTCCCGCCGGGCCGCAGGAGCCGCCGCATCCGGCGCAGTGCCGCCACCTCGTCCATATGGTGCAGCGCGGCGACCGACACGATCACGTCAAACGACGCTGGCGGAAAGTCATAGGTGAGGAAGTCACCGCAAAGATATTCGACCCCGGCGCCGTCATCCTGCTGCCTGGCCCGGCTGATGGTCGCCGCGTCAACGTCGATCGCGGCCACGTACGGCACTCCCCGCCGCAACTGCCGGGCGAGCATGCCCTCACCGCACCCGACATCCAGGCCCCGCTGGCCGCCGTGCGGAACAGCGCCAAGGATGAGCCGGTGATAGTGGATGTTGTGGTTCCAGATCGCAGGTTTTCGCCGCACGGCATCTGATGCTCTCACGGTCACAGCGCCAGTCTCCCGGCGCCGACCACACGCGGCGCGCTATTGCCGCTGGACGTGCACGCTGCGGCGGGTGACGATCTAACCAGGCGCAGAAAAGTGGCAGCCATAGATCGGGCGAGTTGACAGCGCATAGCCGGTGGTGTGAATACTGAATTAGCGGCCTTAATTTGCCAAGTAAAGCGAGTGATCCAGGTGCCAGGACGATGTTTCTGTGAATAGCGATAGCGGGAATTGGGCTGACCGGCCTGGAGGCATGGTGGCTGACGAAGTTCGCCGGGTTTCCGGTGATTTTGCGACTGGTGGTTCGCAAGTAGCTGGCTACCACCTGGCGGAGCAGATCGGCTGGGGCGGCATGGCCGTTGTCTACCGCGCATACGACGCCCGCCTCGGCCGGTGGGTCGCGCTGAAGATCCTGGCGCCCGAGATCGCCAGGGACGAGTCGTTCCGCCGGCGGTTCATCAGCGAGTCGAGGGCGGCAGCCGCTGTTGATCATCCGCACATCATCCCGGTCTTCGAGGCCGGGGAGTCCGGCGGAGCGCTGTTCATCGCGATGCGTTACGTCGGCGGGGGAGACGTCGGCACCCTGGTCCGCCGGGCCGGCCCGCTGGATGCGGCGCGGACCTGCGGCATCATCGCCCAGGTCGCGTCCGCGCTGGACGCGGCGCATGCCGCAGGCCTGGTCCACCGCGATGTCAAGCCCGCCAACATGCTGCTCGCTACGGTGGCGGGCAGCGGCCAGCCGGATCACGTCTACCTGTCCGACTTCGGGCTCAGCAAGCAAGCCCTGTCAACGACGACCGACCCGAACCTCGCCGGTCAGTTCGCGGGCACGCTTGACTACATGGCGCCCGAGCAGATCGAGTCCCGCCCCGTCGATGGCCGGACCGATCTCTACGCGCTGGCCTGCGCCGCCTTCGAGATGCTCTCCGGGGAGCCGCCGTTCAGGCGCGGCCAGGATCTCGGGCTGCTGCGGGGGCAGGTTGCAGAGGCGCCGCGGCAAATGACCTCGCTCCGGCCGGACCTGCCGCCGGAGATCGGCCGGGTGCTGGCGCGGGCGCTGGCCAGGTCGCCAGATGATCGCTATCAGCGCTGCCTAGATTTCGCGGCCGCCCTGACCCAGGCAAGCGGGTTCGAATGGAGCGCGACCGGGCAACTGCTCGCCGGCCCGCCGGGAGCAGCCACCCAGCTGGCCGCGCCCTTGCTGGCGGCTGGCCCGGCGGCATCCCGGGACAGCGCGGATGGCCCGGCGGTGACTCACGACCAGGTGGCTGGGCCGCGATGGTCGCCGGCTCCGCCGCTGATCGCGGCCCTGCCGCCGGCCGGGGCCGCGCGCATGTCAGACCACGCCGGGCCGATCACGGCGGAGGCAGGCCTCGCGGGGCCGGGGCTGGCGGGGCCGGGGCTGGCGGGGCCGGGGCTGGCGGCGGACGGGCCGGACGGGCCAGGGCAGGACTGGCTAGAGCCGGACGGGACCGGGCCGTACCCGCCCGCGCCGCGCGGCCGGTCGCCCGTCATCGCGGCGGCCGTCTTCGTCGTCATCCTCGCCGTGGCGGGCGCCGCCTTCCTGGCCTTACGTGGCGGCGGCGGATCCCCAGCAAAGCACGCCGCTTCCGCGTTGCCGTCCGCCGCGACCAGCCCGAGCCAGCTCAGGCACTCGGGCAACTCGGGTACCCCCGGCAACGCGGCCAACCCCGGTGGCTCCGCAGGGCCGAGCGGCGCCACCAGCCCGGGCAGCGCCACCAGCCCCGGCGGCACCACCAGCCCCGGCGGCGCCACCAGCCAGCGGAGGCCGGCGAGTCCCGCCGGGCCCGCCGCGACGGTCAGGGCGTACATCGCGGCGATCAACGGTCACCACTTTGCGAGGGCATGGAAGCTCGGCGGGCGGGCGGGTTCCCCCAGCTACCCGGCTTTCGTGCAGGGATTCGGCACCACGGCCAAGGACACCCTGATCATCGTGTCGGTGCGCGGCGATGTCGTGACTGCCCGGCTGGTTGCCCTGCAGGCCGACGGCACATTCAAGACCTATCAGGGCACGTACATCGTTGATAACGGCGTTATCACCAAATCGGACGTCGCCCAGGTCGGCTGAAGTCCGGCCTCAGCGACCGGGAATCCCGACAAGAAAAGGATCTTCGGCCGGCCGGGTGCGCCTTGCGGGTCATTGAATTCCGCGGCAGGTAAAACCGTCGGCGAATGCCGGCGTCTGCACTATGCGGCCTTTTGGTCAGTTATTCCCGGCGCGGGTCCGGGATAGCTGGGGGCTGCAGCCGCCCGGGGGCGGCGGCAAGGAGGACGTGATGAGGCGGCTCCGGCCGGCCGGTGGCGCGGCCGCAGGCACCGGCTCCCGGGGATGTCGAGAACGGGTCGCGTGCTCCGTCCTGCCCCTGCAGGCGCCAAGATGGGCGCGACAAGGTGGTGAGGAGCCGGAGATGACCAAGTTCTTGTTGCTGCAGAACTACGAGGGCGGCATCGGCTGCACCGTGCCGATGACGGACTGGGCTCCCGAGGACATCAGGGCGCACATCGACTTCCAGCATGCCCTGAACCAGGAACTGGCCGGCAAGGGCGAGCTCGTCGATGCCCAGGGCCTGGCCGGGCCCGAGCTGGCCAAGTTCGTGACCTTCGACGGCGTGGGTGCCCCGGTGGTGACCGACGGCCCGTTCCCTGAGTCCAAGGAGCTGCTGGCGGGCTACCGGATGGTGGATGTCGAGTCGCAGGCCCGCGCCATCGAGATCGCCGCGAAGGCATCGGCCGCGCCAGGCCCCGGCGGCGTCCCGATCCAGCAGCCGATTGAGGTACGGCAGGTCATGGGTGCGCCAAGCGGCGACCTGTGACATCCGGGCCGGGCATCGAGGACCTGCTGCGCGAGCTTGCGCCGCAGGTCCTCGGCGCGGTCATCCGGCGGTTCGGCGACTTCGACGCCGCCGAGGACGCGGTTCAGGAAGCGCTTCTTGCCGCGGCCACGCGCTGGCCGGCCGACGGAGTGCCGGCCAGCCCGGCCGGCTGGCTGATCCAGACCGCCGTGCGCCGGAAGACCGATCAGCTCCGCAGCGAGCAGGCCAGGAGACGTCGCGAAATCGCCGCCGTGATGCGGGAACCGCGGGACTCCGATGCCGCCGATAGCGACGACACGCTGATTTTGCTGTTCATGTGCTGCCACCCGGCGCTGACTCCTGCCTCGGCGATCGCGCTGACGTTGCGGGCGGTCGGCGGCCTGACCACGGCCGAGATCGCCAACGCGTTCCTGGTGCCCGAGGCGACGATGGCGCAGCGGATCAGCCGGGCGAAGCAGCGCGTCAAGGCGTCGGGCGTGCCGTTCCAGCTGCCCGGCAGCGACGAGCGGGCGGAGCGGCTCCGCTCGGTGCTGCACGTGCTGTACCTGATCTTCAACGAAGGCTACGTCAGCAGCATCGGCCGCGACCTGCACCGCGCCGAGCTGTCCGGCGAGGCGATCAGGCTGACCAGGGCGACCCGCCGCCTGCTGCCGGACAACGGCGAGGTCAGCGGCCTGCTGGCGCTGATGCTCCTCACCGATGCCCGGCGCCCGGCCCGCACCGGTCCCGGCGGTGAGCTGATCCCGCTGGCCGACCAGGACCGGACCCGGTGGGACCGGAACCTGATCACCGAGGGCGTCGCGCTTGTCGTCGAGGCGATGTCGCACGGGTCGGTCGGTGAATATCAGCTGCAGGCCGCCATCACGGCCGTGCATGACGAGGCGGCGCGCGTCGAGGACACCGACTGGCCGCAGATACTCGCGCTGTACGGCCTGCTGGAGCGGATGACAGGGAACCCGATGGTGACGCTCAACCGGGCCATCGCGGCGGCCATGGTGCACGGCCCGGCGACCGGCCTGGCGCTGCTTGAGGGACTCGATGAGCGGCTGGCCGGCCACTACCGCCTGGATGCCGTGCGCGGCCATCTCTTCGAGATGGCCGGCGATGCGGACGCCGCTGTGGCGCACTACCGCGCCGCGTCGAGCCGCACGACGAGCATTCCGGAGCAGCATTACCTGGCCACCCAGGCCGCCAGGCTCAGGACGCAGGCACCGGGTCCCGGCAGACCCATTCATGATCACGGAGGATCCGACACGCCCTGACATGCCGGATCCTCCGTAGTAATCGATCTCGGCCGGGTCGATGTCGGCGTGGACCACCTTGCCCCGCAGCGCGAAGGCGCGCCGCGCGGCCGGCCGTACTGCAGACGTCAGTGACTCAGAAAGCTTCTCGTGACGATGCCGCTCTTCCCGGCCGGCCGGTAACTGGCCGGCCGGCGAACGGCAGTTGCGGTCGGAGGCTGCGTTAAAAATCTTGGTTGTCCTCGGTTGCCGGGTGCTGCCACTACCCATACTGAACGGGCCTTCGCGTTCTGGTTGCCGTCATGCTGGTGCGGGTGTGCCGGGCGTGACATCGCTGGGCCTGCGGGCAGCGGTCCAGCGCAGCGGGAGCGCGTCGATTCCGTAGATGCCGTCCACGCCGCCCAGTTCCGGCACACCGTCCAGGGCGAGACCGGGCATGCGCGGTGCGAGGAACGTCAGCGCCTCCTCCAGTTCCGCGCGCGCGAGGTTGGCGCCGAGGCAGTAATGCGGTCCGGCACCGAAGGTCAGCAGCCGGTCCTCGCGGCTGACCGTGATATCGAAGCGCTCGCCGTCGGCCTGATCGCCGTCGGCCGCCGCGCCCGCGGCAGGCTCGCGGTTGGCCCGCTCGGCGCAGATCGCCACGATCGTGCCAGCCGGGAAGACGACGCCGCGGTGCTCCACCTCCTGGACGCAGAGCCGGGCGGTGAAGGGCGTGATCGGCTCGAACCTGAGCACCTCGCTGACGGCCTGCGCGGCCAGTTCCGGCCGCTGAGCCAGTAGCGCCCACTGGCCCGGATGCAGGGCGAAGAGCCGCAGCGCGTGCGCTAGCTGGCTCTGCGTCGTGTCGATGCCGCCGGCGATCACGTTCAGCACCAGGTTGACGCACTCGCTGTGGGACAGCCGGTCCCCCTGGGCCTCGGCCGCAAGCAGGCCGCTGATCAGGTCGTCCGAGGGCTCGTCGGGCCGCCGCTTCAGCAGCGCCTCGACGTAGTCGTAGACCTCCGTCGTCGCGCGCTCGATCCGGGCCAGCTCGCTCGCCAGGGCCCGGATGTCGAACTGCCGCTGCACCCAGCCTGACCACTCGTGCAGTCGCGGCGCGTCCTCGCGCGGCGCGCCGAGCACGGCCGATATGGTCAGCGACGGGTAGGGCTTGGCGACCGCGGCGACGAACTCGCAGGTCGCGGCTGGTTCGATGGCCGACCAAAGCTCGGCCAGGAATTCCCGCATCACCGGACGCCAGCTGTCGGCGGCCCGCGGGCTGAACGACGGCCCGACCAGGGCCCGCAGCCGCCGGTGGTGCGCGCCGGTGAGGTTCAGGATGTTCGCGTCGATCTGCTCGCGCAGCCGCCCGCCGGTGACGCCGAAAAGGTCGGCGATCTCCCGGCCGGGGAATGCGGTCGCCTTCGAGCGCAGGAAGAACTCGCCGGACTCGCGGTCGAGCACCACGACCGACAGCGGCGACCTGGCCAGCCAGCCCTGCCTGCGCACGTCGGCGAGCCGCTGGTGGTAGACGTCCCCGGTCAGGTCGGCGGCCATGTTGTCGAAGGCGGGCAGGTCCAGGTCGGTCACGGACGTCACGGCTGCTCCCGTTGGCGGGCGAAAGGGCATTCTGCTTGCGATTTAACCCCGCCCGGCGCCAGGGCGCGACCGCGAGCTGCCACCCGTGCGGCCCGGCGGCGGGATCGCGGATGAGGAACTCGGCGGACCCGGGCGTAATGTTCTTTGTCGGCCAGGCGCCGGCCAGGAGTGAAGCCAGCAGTGACGACGGCAACTGACATCTCCGGCCGCTAGCCTGATGCCTGCGTCCGCCCGCCGCTGAGCCCGATCCCGAGCCGCTGGAGTATCAGGTCGTTCATGTGTTCCCTCCGTCGCCCGCTCCCCGATGCGCTCGGCCGCTACCGCCCGGAGGGCGAGGCCGAGGCGGCCGACGTCGCGCGGGTACGCGCGCTGGCGGAAACCGCCGATGACCCATGGCTGCGCTCGGCTCCCTTGCACCTCACCGCGTCCGCGCTGATCGTGCACCCCGCCAGCGGCCGGGTACTGCTGCGCTGGCACCAGCGCCAGCAGGCCTGGCTGCAGGTCGGCGGGCACGCCGATCCGGGTGAGGGCGACCCGCTGGCCATCGCGCTGCGGGAGGCCGGCGAGGAGACCGGCCTGACGGACCTGGTGCCGTGGCCGGACGCGCAGGTCCGGCATGTGGTGATCGTCGGCGTCCCGGCCGACAGCAGCGAACCGGCGCACGAGCACGCCGATGTGCGGTTCGTCCTGGCCACCCGGACCCCCGGCGCAGCCCGGCCGGAGAGCCCGGACGCGCCGCTGCGCTGGCTGTCGCCGCGCGAGGCGCAGGAGGTCACGTCCGAGGCCAATTTCCTGGAGACATTGGCCAGGGTGCAGCGGCTGCTCGCGGGCTGACGCCCCCGTGGCCTGCCGCCCCCGTGGCCTGCCGCCCCCGTGGCCTGCCGCCCCCGTGGCCTGCCGCCCCGTGGCCTGCCGCCCCCGTGGCCTGCCGCCCCCGTGGCCGGCCTGCCCGTGGCCTGCCGCCAGGTACCGTCGCAGCGCCCATGGCACTAGCTGGACAAGCAGCGCTCCGTCAGGGGCGACAATGGGCCTGTGATCGAGGTCGAACCCGGCCGGTTCGAAGAGATGGTCGTCATGGCCCTGGATAGCCTGCCCGATGACCTCGGCCGGCTGATGCGCAACGTGGCCGTCACGGTGCAGGACGATGCGGGTCCTCCTGGCCTGCTCGGGCTCTATCAAGGAGTCCCGTTGACGAGCCGGACATCGTATTACGCCGGGGTGCTGCCCGACCGGATCACCATCTACCGCCAGGCGATCTGTGCGGTCTGCCGCACGGAGGGAGAAGTCGCCGAGCAGGTGCGCCGTACCGTTGTCCATGAGGTCGCCCACCACTTCGGCATCGACGACGACCGGCTCCGCGAGCTCGGCTGGTGAGCTCGCACGGTCCTGGCCAGCCGCGCCACACCCCTGCCTTCTGGGCCACCGTCGAACGCACCCTCCCCGACTACGATCAGCGCCGAACCCGACTAGCAAGCACCGGCACTGTCCTCTGGCTCGGCTGATATTCCGGCCCTTCTGTGGGCGGCCTGCTCCGAGCGGACCGATACCGCCAAGACGACCCGGACATTTCTCCGCCCGGTGGCGGCCTGTTTGAAGGTGGGGTCAGGCACCTGCGGCGACGGCTAGGGCATGGAGCACGTCAGCTGCGCTGCGCGCCGGCTGGCCAGATCACCAGGATCGGCATGTCGCGCTTGCGTGCATAGGCAACCACATCGGCGGTCCCGCCGTAGCCACGCGCGGGCTGTCCGTCCCAGACCGCATACAGCTCATCAGACTTGTTGATCATGAATCCGCTGGCGGCCATATGTGCCTCCGCCGTCGACTCGGTGAACGGCAGCCTGTGCACGGCAACGGCCCTGGCCAGTAGCCGGTCATACTCCGCGTGTGCGTGCCCTGGCAGCTCATCCCGGTATTTCTGCGCAGGAACGACTGCCTCGATCTCCCCGCCAAGGTCGAGGACAGCACGGGCGAAGATCTGGTCGGCTCCGTCGGCTAGGCACGACAGTCCCGTCACGTTCGCCGGGCCCTCGGACAGTGCCGCCCGGATCGCCTTGTCGACCAGGTACATAGTGCCGCCGGGCAGGTCGCGGTGGCCGGATACGGCTACGCGCGGCATCAGGTGCTCTCAGGGCAGTGTGGATTGAAGCTGCTGGTCAAGGTCTCGGACCTGGCTCGTGACCGGGCCGGCGTAGTCGCGGCGGAACGCCCGTGTTCGCTGGATCACCCGCTCGGAGGAGTACATCGTGCCGACACTCAGTGCCTCGGCTGCTAGCTGGAACGCCTCGGCGATCCGTGCGGTGTCTTTTCGTCTGGTGCCGTCCTGGCGGGCCGCAGTGGCCACTTCGAGCATGATGATCGCGCGCTGCTTGGGAGCGGGCTGCACCGCGGTGAGGGATTCAGCGAACGCGGCCAGCGCGTCGGCAGGCCGCTCCAGCCGAACGGCGACAAGTGCCCGGTACCCGGCGAGCTTGGCGTGGTCGAATGGGAACAACCAGGGCCACGGCGGCGGCAGGGCAGCGCCTTTCTCGGCCGATCGGGCGGCCCGGCCAAGTGCGTCATCAGCCGCGGTACCGTCTTTGCGCGCGGTGGCGTGGCCCAGGGCCTCGATGCTGGCGAGCCACGCGTGCGGGGTCGGATGCGCCGCGCGGCCGATCTGCTGCCGTGCTCGTGCCACGAGCGTCACCCCCAGGACGGGATCGCCAGTGTCGATCTCGAACGAGGCGAGGCTTCCTAGCATGTATCCCGTCAGCAGGTCATGCCCGGCCCTGCGCGCTCCGTCGACCGCCAGCCGGTAGTAGGTCCGGGCCGTGCCGATGTCGCACATGTCTGCGTGCAGCCACGCGGCCAGGCCCGCTGCCTCGCTAAGCGCCGACGCCACCCCACCGGCCAGCGATGACCTGCGAGTCCGCGCCAGGATCCGGTGCGTCATCTCCACATGCGCGGCCACACCGCGAGCCAGCTCGCGGGCCGATGTAGCGGACTCCAGCCGACGCTGGGCACCCGTGATCGCCGTCAGCGCAGGCACCGTGCCATCGTCCACTTGGGCTGCTGTGGGCAGCGGCACGAACGCCAGCGCCAGCGCTGTGCCGAAGTCTCGACGCTTCGCGGGATCCTCACCTCCTGGATCGCTGAACCGGAGCAGGTGAACGGGTATACCCAGCCTTCGCGAGATCTCCCGAGCCTGATCTACCGTCAGTACCTGGCTCCCGCGTAAAACCTTCGATACCCAGCTCTGCGAGTAGCCGAGCACCCCGGCAAGCTCGGCCTGCTTCCAGCCATGCGCGCGCCGGATCTCCTCCAGGAGCGTCCCGAAATCACAGCTCCCCAGCGCGCTGGCAACCGCCGGCACAGACCAGAACCCAGCCGGTAGGCGCCCTGCTGCCTGGTCCATGAACCGTAGATTACGCGACACCACCGATGCCGCCCGTAGTCGCAACACGAATCAGGCGATGCCTGCTGGTGATCCCGCATTCCGTTCCGCCCCGCTTGGCCTCATGATCGACAGCGCCCCGCGAAGGCGGGCCAGTCAGCACACATCACGACCGGAATGAGACCATCATGCCAGTCCAGCTCCCGGCGGGCGCCCCCGTCGCCGGCCGGCTCAACGCCGCCCAGTGCCTCGAAGCCCTCGCCGGCGAACTGGCAATGCGCGGATGGCTCGCCCGGCCGCACGCACCCACAGGCCGGCAGCCCAGCCTCTACGTCCAGAACCCCGAACCGGACGCCTCGGTGCTCTGCGAGCACATCTACGCCAGTCCCGGCCATGACGGCGCATCGTGGTACTGGTGGCCCTGCGCCGGCAGGATCGCACCCGCTGCCGACCCAGGTACCGCAGCAACGACGATCATGCGAGTCCTCGGCGCGGCTACCGACGCGGAGGCCGCCCGGTGAATGCCACGCCAGCCGCACCCACGCCCGACGAGCTGGTGAAGCTGCGGCAGGACATCCCTGACTTCCGGATCTGGCGAGAGATGATCGGCGACCGGGCCCGCTACATCGTCCGCAGCATGCGCCCGGGCATCAGCCCGCACACGCTCGTTACCGCCGATCTGGGCGAACTGCGAGAGGTTCTGTCCAATACCTCGGCGCGGCAGCAGGCAGCACGGCAGGGAGAGCTGCTTCCCGTGGCCCTGCCAGCGCGCTGAGCTGGCCTCCTTCACTCACAGCGCGCCGCAGGCGAGCGATGGCAATCCCCACGAGCGGCAAGGCCGGCGCTGTACGGCAACCGCGTACTACCGGGCATGACTCCGGTGCCGGTCCTGCCTTCCAGCCGGACGACCAAGGACGGGACACTCCCATTACCTCGGACTGGCCGCTCCAGTCGTCCCTGGAGCTTGGCGCCCTGCCCGGCGCGGTGCCGTGCGCGCGGCTGCACACCCGGCAAGTCCTGTGGGAGTGGCACCACGGCGCAATGGCCGAGGCGGTCGAGTTACTGGTCTCCGAACTCGTTACCAATGCGGTGCAGGCGTCATCCGGTCCCGGCGCGGGCCAGCATGACGGCGTCGCGGGCACCGTGCCGGTCGTGCGGTTCTGGCTGGCGGCCGACGGCCCGCGGGTGCTGATCCAGGTCCGGGACGGCTGCGACACCAGGCCACGGCGGCAGCAGCCCGAGGTAGCCGCCGAGAGCGGCCGGGGCCTGCTGCTGGTCGAGGCCCTCAGCGAGCAATGGGGGTGCTACGTCCCGGCCGGCTGGCCCGGCAAGGTGACCTGGGCGCTCGTTGCCCCGGGCTCGGCCGGGTGCTAGGAACGCCGGCGTCCGGCAGTTAGCGGAAGTGGCCGCGATCCGTGCGACACTCCCCGCGGGCGAACAGGAAACAGGAGCCGGGATGGACTACGAGGTCAGCCTGCAGACCGTGGCGGCATGCTCGCCGCCGGGGCTCACCCCGGCGCCGCTCCCGCGGCACTGACGGCGAACCTCAATACCTCCCCGGCCTGAGGGCTGAGCACGCGCAGCGGGCCGGCACGCTGGTGAATCCGGTGTCAGGCAAATGCCTGGACGACCCGAAGTTCGCTATCGCCGACGGCACGCAGCTGGAGATCTACTCCTGCGATGGCGGTGCCAACCAGCGGTCGAAACTGCGCTGACCTCGCACCGCCGGCCTGCTAACTCCGGGCTGCGCCACCGGGTTTCCTGGGCGAAGAGCCCGAGCACCGCGGCCAGGCCGAGGACACCGGCGGCCAGCATGAACGCCGCGCCGTAGGAGACGGTGTCAACGAGGAAGCCGGCCGCCACGGGCCCGGTGACGGTGCCGATGTCACCGGCCATCTGGTACGAGGCGACCACCGTCCCGCCGCGGTCGCCGATGATGTCGCCGACTATTGCCGCCGGCGCGACGTCGAGCAGGCCTGAGCCCAGGCCGAAGGTTGCCAGCGCAACCAGGTAGCCCCAGAGCCCGGGCCACAGTGCCAGCATGACCATCCCGCTGGCCGATGCCAGGCATCCGGCGAGGATGACCGGCCGCCTGCCCAGCGTGTCGGCCGCCCGGCCGCCAGGCAGCAGCGCTGCGGCGTTCATCGCGGCGACCACCAGGAAGCCGATGCCCGTCCAGATCGCCGACCGGTGCAAGACGTCACGGACGAACAGCGGGACGATGGCGCTGCGGACCCCCATGGCGGCGAAGCCGTCCGCAAGGTTGGCGGACGCCGCGGCGCGGTAGGCCCGGCTGCGCAGCGCGCGGGTGACCTGGGCGAGCCGGGGCGTCGTCGTCCCCCGGTCGCCGGGGTCAGCCCGGCGGGGGGCGTTGCGCAAGGCAGTCGCGGCGATGACGGCCGGAACGGCGAGCAATCCGCCGTAGATGAAAAACGGCGCACGCAGGGACCAGGCGGCGACGAGCCCGCCGATCGCCGGCCCGCTGATCCCGCCGATGAGGAACCCGCCAGAGAACAGGCCGCTGGCGCGGCCTCGCTGCTCGCTGGGCACGCTGCCGAGCAGCAGGGTCTGGGCGCTGACACCGAACATCGCCGAGCCGAGGCCGCCGACCCCGCGCAGGACGATGAGCTGCGTGAACGACCCGGAGAATCCGGCGAGAATGCTGCTCACCGCGACGATGGCGATGCCGGCTGCCATCACCAGGTACTCACCGAACCGGTCCACCAGGCGGCCGGACGGCAGCGCCCCCACCACGCGCATCAGGGCGAACGCGCTGATCACGCTGGCGGCAGCCGCGGTGCTCACGCCGAAATGACGGGCGAACGCCGGGATGCCCGGCGCGACGATCCCGAACCCGAGCGCGACCGTGAACGATACCGCGGTGAGGACTGCCACTTCGCGCGGCAGGTCACGGAACGGTCCGTGATGAGGGCGAGGCACCCAAGGCAGTCTGCCAGGCAAGCGTGCCCGGCCTCCCAGCCGCGCGCCCCCGCCGCGCCGAGTCCGGGGTCCAGGCGTCCGGCGATCTCCTGCCGCGGATGCGCCGGCCTGGAGGTAACCGCCATCCTCGGCGCGGTCAATGTGACGACCTGCTGTGCCGTCCGCGACATCGACAGCAAAGGACGGCCGCCCTTGGCACTGTGCGGCTACCCGGCCCCGGCGCTGTTCATGCCACTCGCTGCGACGGGATTGGCGTTCCTGACCGGAGTGCCGAAGATCGCCATGGCAATGGCCGGCATCTCGGCCGGCTGGGCCGCTTGCACCCGGCACGGCGTGGCTACCTCGGCGTGACCCGCCGGTCCTGCTGCGGCCTCGGCAGGCTGGCCGCGGGCACCGTCCCTGGCAGCAGCAGCTCGAAGGCCGAGCCCTTGCCCACCGTGCTCCGGACCTGAACGGAGCCATGATGGGCTTCGGCGATAGCCTTCACCACCGCCAGCCCGAGGCCGAACCCGCCGACGTCCCGGCCGCGTCCTGCGTCGATCCTGGAGAACCGGCCAAAGATCCGCCCCAGGTCGGCGGCCGGGATGCCGGAGCCGGAGTCGGCCACGGTGAGGACGACCTTGTCGCCTTCAGACCGGGCGCTCAGCTCGATGGTGCCGTCGGCGTCGGTGTGATCGACCGCGTTCTCGATCAGCGCATCCAGGGCCAGCGTCAGCCTGTCCCCGTCGGCTCGCACGCTGACGTCAGCCAGTGTGCCGAGCGACCACCGCCGGGGCGTCTGGCTCCACCGGTGCAGCGTCTCCACCATGAGCTCGGCGACGTCCACCGGCGCCGAGCGCAGGAAGTCCGGGCCGTCCGTGGATGCCAGCAGCAGCAGCCGGTTGGCAAGGCGCCGCATCCTCAGCAGCTCGTCAACGGCCACCCGGGCGTCCTTGGCGATCGCCCCGTCGGCCGCGTGCTCGATGAGCTCGGCGTGGCCAAGGGCAATGGTGATCGGCGTTCCCAGCTCGTGCGAGACGTCTTGCAGGAACTGACGCTGCTGGTCGAGCAGGAGCAGGTTGTGCTCGGAGACGCGCCGCATTTCCTCCATGGCCCCAGCCCGCCTGCGCGCATGCCAGACCATGATCACGAACATCATGGCCAGCAACGGGACCTCCGCCAGGTAGTCCAGGTCCTGTTCCCCTCTGATGACCTGCCAACCGATGAGGCCGCCGGTGGCCAGCGTCACGACCGCGACGGTGAGGAGCGTGGATCCCAGGCGCCACAGGCGGGCGCCGTAGATAGCGGTCAGGCTGACCCAGATGATCAGGAACGGGACCGTCTGCCAGGCCGGCACGAGGCGCATGGCGATCAGGTTCAGCCCGACGAAGGCCACCCAGGCGATGTCCACCCCGTAGGAACGGGCCAGCGACAGGATCCGGTCACGCTGCATGCAGGCTGCACCCCCCGGCGTGCAGCCCGGCGTGCAGCCCGATAGTCCCCGCCGTCACGGGCTCAGCAGACCGCCCTTCCATGCCCATCCCCTGTTCCGAGCGCCTAGCGAATCCTACGGCTCCCGGGTGATTTCGGGTAGGTCGGGCGGGTCTGCGTGTTCCGCATCCCCTGTTCCGAGCGCCTAGCGAATCCTACGGCTCCCGGGTGATTTCGGGTAGGTCGGGCGGGTCTGCGTGTTCCGCATCCCTGTTCCGAGCGCCTAGCAAATCCTACGGCTCCGGGTGACTTCGG